>Ga0114966_10003689_pt1 | contig 13338 bp, 11 predicted proteins | sample M_130207_XF_Meta_FD_87029 | JGI IMG/M metagenome (GOLD analysis project Ga0114966, IMG submission 87029) | Freshwater microbial communities from Lake Montjoie, Canada to study carbon cycling - M_130207_XF_MetaG | ecosystem: Environmental > Aquatic > Freshwater > Lake | place: Lake Montjoie... | reverse complement strand
GTTCCTTCAAGGATCGCGGCATGACCATGGCCCTCTCGCGCGCGGCGCAAGACGGCGTCAAAGCCGTCATCTGCGCCTCGACGGGCAACACCTCAGCCTCGGCGGCAGCGTATTCGGCGCGTGCAGGCATTCGTTGCGTGGTGGTGATTCCCGGTGGCAAGGTTGCGCTCGGCAAGCTCGCACAGGCGCAGATTGCTGGTGCCCAGGTGGTCCAGATCGACGGTTCGTTCGATGACGCGCTACGCCTCGTCCGCCTGATGAGTGACGAGCACCCGATCACGCTCGTCAACAATCTCAATCCCTACCGCCTCGAAGGCCAAAAAACTGCGGCCTGGGAGATCATCGACGACCTCGGGCGCGCGCCGGAATGGATGTGTCTGCCGGTTGGGAACGGCGGCAACATCACGGCCTATTGGCGCGGCTACAACGAGGCCCAAGCGCGCGGCGAGATTACGCAAATGCCGCGCATGCTCGGAGCGCAGGCCGAGGGCTCTGCCGCGATGGTCCGCGGCGAGGACATCCTCAAGCCCGAGACGATTGCCACCGCGATTCGCATCGGCGCACCGGTACGTCGCGAGGAGGCCGGCGCGGCAGCACGCGATTCGAATGGTGGCTTCGCGGCTGCGAGTGACCGTCAGATTCTCGACTGGTTTGGACATGTCGTGCGCGATGAGGGCATCTTCTGCGAGCCGTCGAGTGCCTCGACGCTGGCAGGCCTCGCCAACGCACGTGCCTCCGGTCTGGTTGCCGAGGGGGCCGAGGTCGTCTGTGTCTTGACTGGTAATGGCTTGAAGGACCCCGACAGCGCGATCGCCGAGAGTGCGCCGCCCATCACGATTCCGGCCGAGCGCGACGCGCTCGAGCGTGTCGTGCTGGGCGACTCCCCGTGATCGCGATCTTTGGCGGTGGGATTGCCGCCTTCTGCTGGGGTGTGTCCACGGTTTTGGCGGGACGGTCATCTCGCCAAATTGGGGCCTCCTCGACACTCGCTTGGGTTGGTATCGCCGGAGCAATCGTCATCACACCCGTCGTCATTTGGTACGGCGTGCCGACGGGAATCACGACACAGGACATCGTTCTCGTTCTGATCGGCGCCTGTGGCTCCGTTGTTGGCCTTCGACTCACGTACGCGGCACTCGCAAAGGGGAAGGTCGGCGTCGTCGTGGCCATCACGAGTACGGAGGGTGCGATCGCCGCCATCGTCGCGTTCGTTCTCGGCGAGGCGTTCGGTCCCGTCACCGCGCTTGGGGTAGTGCTCGCCACTGCGGGGGTGGCAGCCGTTGGCCTCGGGCGTCACGTCGACGACAGTCACGAGATGGTTCGCGACAATCGCAGCGCAGCATTCACGGCAGGCGGTGCGGCATTGATTTTCGGTACGACTCTCTACATCTCAGGTGATGTGGCCCAGCGGGTTGGTCCACCATGGGTTGTCTTTGCTGCTCGCTATCTGGGCGTGTTGACGATGGCGGTTCCACTGCTGATTCGCGGTCAATTACAGACGGCTCGACCCGCGCTGTATTTCGCCTGCGCCGCAGGTATTCTGGAGTCCAGCGGTTTCATCGGGTTTCTGTGGGGGGCTGGAGATGGTGTCGGCATTGCGGCGGTGGTGGCGACCCAATACGCCACGATTGCCACGTTGATTTCGTGGTTCATCCTGCACGAGCGACTCTCACGGGTGCAGATTGGCGGCATCGTGACGGTGATCGGTGGAGTCGTCCTGTTGTCGGTCGCGAGCGTGATCTAGTGGGCATTCTGCTGGGGATTCTGGCCGCGACCGTCTGGGGCATCGCGGGGGTGGCTGGTGGTCTCGCGGCGCGTCTCGTCGGCCCGACCAGAGCAATTGCATGGGCGATGATCTTGGGGATGGTCGTTGCGGTGCCGCTCGCGCTTGCCAGCGGCGCTCCCGGCCGGATCGATGTTCGTACCGGACTCTGGATTCTTCTGATCAGCGCCTGCATGCTCGGTGGCCTCGTCTGCGTCTATGCCGGGATGCGCTACGGCAGCATCTCCGTCGTGGCGCCAATCTCGGCGACCTATGGCGGTGTGGCTGCGCTGATCGCAATCGTGGCTGGTGATCCAGTGACGGGTCTCGCAATCGGTGCGCTTAGCCTGGCTGTGGTGGGCGCGGTGCTGGCGGCTCGCGGCGAGACTGCGCTGCCAGGCGCCGCCTATTCGAACCAGCGGGTCGCGGCCTTGCTAGGAGCAGGAGCGGCTGTCGTGTGGGGCGTTCAACTTTGGGCCGGCGGCCAGATTCAGGACGATCTAGGCGCCAGTTGGTTGGTTGCCTCGGCTCGCATGATCGGCGTGCTCGTGATCGCGCTGCCGCTCTTGGTTCGAGGCGGACTACGGGTGGAGCGCAAGGCTGTGCCGTATCTGCTGGTGGCAGGCGTTGGTGAGGTCTGCGGCTTTACGCTCTATCTCTTCGACTCCGAGTACGGCATCGCGCAGGCGGCAGTATTGACCGGCCAGTACGGAACTGTGGCGGCATTGATCGGCATCTTCGTCCTCAAGGAACGGCTGCAGTTCACCCAGATCATCGGGCTCGTGCTGATTGTGATCGCCGTGATTGGGCTTGCACTGGCCTAGGGCGCTAGGCCCCGAGTGCCGCAAGCAGTTCGGTGCGCGTGCGCACGAGCGGCGTGTCATGACCACCGAGTGCTGCCTGCGCCGCGCTGAGCGCATCATCGAGCGACCCATCGCCGGCTGCCACGGCCTTGAAGGCGCGTGCGCAACCGAGATGCTGCAGCGTGAGTTCGAGCGGCTCGGATGGCAGAGCACTCGCGCAGGCCAGCTTGGCGCCTTGCTTGGACGCGCGTCGTAGTAACGAGTTGAGCTCCGGGTCGGGCACGAGTCGGACCGGTGCATGGGCGTCGAACCAGCGGTTCAACTCTTGGCGCCAGTTGGCGACATCGGTACCTGCCCACGCATCGATTGCAGACAGGGCGCCGGCGGCATCGCGCGGGAGCGCGGTCGGATCGAGCGGAGGCGTTCCACCAAGGCGTCGCGACAAGTACTCGGCACTCTCTGCGACAAGAGCATCAACATCGGCGAGCGCGGTGTCGAGAATAATCAGGTCGCTCATACGACTCCTCTGCGGGTCCATACCTTCAGCAGCACGATAGACGCGATGCCGATGCCAAGGGCGTCAATCGCCACGTCGGCGATCGCACCATGGCGGGTTGGCACGAAGGATTGGTGGTACTCGTCCACGATCGCGTAGACCAGGGCGATCGCCCCGGCAGAGACGAGCGCGGCGCTAAGGCGCACCCCTTGAGCCCGAACTGCGATGACGCACGTCGATGCCAGCAGACCAAAGGCCAAGACATGCGCCAGCTTGCGGAGCAGCGTGTCGAGCGCACCATGCGCGACGGTCAATCCTGGAGTGTCGCTCAATTTCCAGATGATCGCGGCGAGCAGCACGGCGGGGAGTAGGGCAAGAATGCGCACGCCCTGCAGCGTATCCGCGCGGGGTCGAGGCGTCTCCTGCCCCAGGTGCAGGCAGTTCGTGGCACGGGGAGGCGTGAGTGTGCGTTGCGCATCACACATGACGTCGAGCCCTGTCGCAGGCTGAAAGCATGAACACCACGCCGTTTCGCCGACTGTCATGCTCGCTCCTGTTCGTCATCCCCGTTGTGATCGCCATGGGCAGCCTCGTCAACGTCGCCGATGCGGCTGACAGCACGGTGGTCTACACGTATCCGTCGGGCGATAGCAGTGGCATGTCGGCACAGTTGGCCCCCGGTATCGGTGGTTGTACGCTCGGCTGCGCCACGCTGTACGCCGCCGCCAAGACGCCACTCCCCGCGCGCAGACAAGGGCTGGTAGCCTTTGCGGCGCCCGCGGGTACGACCATCGTCAGTGCTGCAATTAGCCTCCGCTTTCGCACGCTGAATAACGGCCTGTCGGTGCACCTCCAGACTCGGATTGCCGGTCGCTGGCTGGATAGTCGGCGTCTGCGCTCGGCCACTGCCAATTCGGGTACCTACCGTGTTGGTGGTGGAGGCACGGCTGTGGCGGTCACGCTCACGAGCGATGTGGCCGTAGCCGGTACGGCTGTCAAGAAGGCGACGGACAACTCGGCGACCATTACAGGCGTCTCGCTGGTTGTCCGCGACGGTATCGCGCCAACGGTCGCCTGGTCTGGCGGCGATCCGAGCACGGGGCTCTGGCAGCGTGGCTCGCTCTGTGGTTCGTTTGCGGCGCAAGACGTCGGCCTTGGCGTCGATCGCGTCGACTACGCCGTCGGCAGTGTCGTGGCCTCCTCAGTGGCACCGCTCGGCTCGCGCCTGCAGCCACGACCGCTGCTCTACGCGGGCACCATCTGCCTCGACAGTACGTCGCTCGAAGACGGCGTCTACGGCAGTGCATTGGGAGCGATCGACACCAGTGCAGAAGGGAATCGCAGCCGTCTGGTGGGAGGTGTTGTGCGGGTCGACAACACGGCACCGATCGTGGCCTTCGTTCCCCCAACCGACGGCGAAGCCCGCATGCCGCCACTGCTGCTGCAGGTCGAAGATCGCGCGAGTGGAGTCGCAACGACCGCGCTCAGTCTCGACGGGGTGCCATTGCTCGCGAAGGTCACGGGGAGCTCGATCGTGGCGACACCAAGCCAACCGCTCACCGATGGTCTTCACCGCGTAACGTGGACTGTCGTCGACAACGCCGGTAACAGCACCAGCGATGGTGCCACGATCGGTGTCGCCGACGTGACTCCACCGCTGATCGACACTGTTGCTCCTCAGGGGATCGCGACTACCCTAGCGGCCATTTCCGCGAAGGTGACCGATAGTGGCTCCGGGGTCGCGATCGATGCGATCCGCTTGGCTGTCGACGGCGTCGAGGTCTCAGCACTCAGCGACGTCGCTGATGGCCTGATTCGCTACGAGCCCGGCCGTCCGTGGACGGAGGGGGAGCACGCGGTGCGACTGACGGCAAGCGATCGTTCCGGTAACCGCAGCGTTCGCACCTGGACGTTCCAATTGCCAATCACCCCAGCGCCTGTAACACCCCCCACGAGCGGCCCCACGTCTCCGGCCGAGGCACCGGCGCCTCCGCTGGTTGACACTCAAATCACTGCTGGAGCTAACGAGGCAGCGCTCATCCTTCGTCTACCGACGACGCTCGCCACGCACGGTCGACGTACGACGTTGACCGTCGCCGCGACGATCGGCGGTTTGCCGGCGGTCGGGCAACGCGTGCGGCTGCGGTGGGTGAGTGGTGCCGCGATGCCCGACGCTGTCACGGACGAGTCCGGCACGGCCGTCGTCGTGCTGGCAGGAAAATCCCGTGGCACCCTGCAGGTCACCGTCGGCACCACGTCGGGCTCGGTGCGGGTGCTCGTGGGCAGCGCACTCACATTGACGGCCAGACTCCGAACGGTTCGCTCTGGCGGGCAGGTTCAGCTCGAGGGCGGAATTTCGGGCTCGACTGCGGCACGCGTCCGCATCGAGGCGCGCGTTGGGCAGGTGTGGAAACTCGTCACGTCGATCGTTCGTCAGGGTGGGCGATTTGCGACGCCAGTGCGCCTACCGAGTAGTGGTCAGTATCTCGTCAGGGCACGGGCCGGGAGGCTGGTTTCTCAGCCGCTGCGCCTGACCGCCCGCTAGGTACTGCGACGCGGTCTGACTGCTACGTTGGCTGGGTATGAGCACGAACGCACTGACGGGGCTTAATCCGGCCCAACTCGAGGCCGTTGTTGCCGAACCCGGACCGATTCTGGTGGTCGCGGGCGCAGGCTCCGGCAAGACGCGGGTGCTGACGCATCGGATCGCACATCTCGTCGATGAGCATGGTGCCGCCCCTGCCTCGGTTCTCGCGATCACCTTCACCAACAAGGCAGCGGGAGAGATGGCAGAACGCGTCAATCGCGCCCTTGGACGTTCGGCAACGGGCATGTGGGTGATGACGTTTCATGCAGCCTGCGCCCGCATCCTCCGTGCCGAGGCGACGCGGATTGGTTTTCGGCAATCGTTCTCAATCTACGACTCGTCGGACCAGGTGCGGCTCGTTCGATCGATCATCGAGGACGACCTCGGCAAAGACAGCAAGCGCTATCCAGCGCGTGGTGTACACGCCCGCATCAGCGACGCCAAGAACCGACTGATCTCGGCCGAGCAGTTCGCCGATGACAGTGATGGGTATTTCGACACCACGGTTGGCGAGGTTTACCTCCGCTACCAGTCGCGGCTTCTCGAAGCTGGGGCGATGGACTTTGACGACCTGCTCGTCCATACGGCCAACCTGCTCGAGCAAATTCCGGAGGCGCGCGCGAAGTGGCAGACCGCCTTCAAGCACGTGCTCGTCGACGAGTATCAAGACACGAATCACGCCCAGTACCGACTGATTCGCTCGCTGGCTGCGGGGCATCAGAGCATCTTCGTGGTCGGCGACTCCGACCAGTCGATCTACTCCTGGCGTGGTGCGGACATTCGCAACATCCTCGATTTTGAGAAGGACTTTCCGAACGCCCGCACGATTCGACTCGAACAGAACTACCGCTCGACCCAGCACATCCTCGACGCTGCGAATGCCGTCATCGAGCACAACGAGGGGCGCCAAGAAAAGCGGCTCTGGTCCGAGCTCGGGCAGGGCGAGCCGGTGCGGGTGGTGGAGTGCCAGGACGAACGCAGCGAGGCACGCTTCGTGGTCGGCCAGATTGCGCGTGTGATTGGAGAGGGTGGCTCGCTGCGTGACGTCGCGGTGTTCTATCGCACTAACGCGCAGTCGAGAGCACTGGAAGAGGCGCTTCGCCAAGCCGATGTTCCGTATCGGATCATCGGGGGCACGGGTTTCTACGACCGCCAAGAGATCAAGGACGCACTGGCGTACCTGCGGGCAATTGCGAACCCGAGCGACGACGTCTCCCTGCGCAGGATCATCAATGTTCCACGGCGCGCGATTGGCGACACGACCGTCTCACGCCTCGCAGAGCACGCAGGCATGCTGGGCGTCTCTCTCCGGCTCGCGTTGCTCGATGCCGAGTCGATCTTGCCTGGCTCGGCCGCGCGCAAAGCAGTGTCCGGTTTCGCTGCATTGATGGATCGCCTGACGGCGTCCGCCGTGTCGATGGAGCCTGCAGAGCTCCTCGAACGGATCTACGACGAGACCGCAATGATCGAGTCGCTGCGCGCCGAACGCACGCTCGAGGCGAACGGGCGCATCGAAAACCTCGACGAGCTCTTGGGCGTGGCGCGCTCCGCCACGCTGACGGGCGAGCCCGAGGCTGATCTCGCAATGTTCCTGCAGGAGCTCAGCTTGGTCTCGGATGCGGATCAGTTGCCAGATTCGGAGGACGACTCCGCCGTCACCATGATGACGCTGCACACGGCCAAAGGGCTCGAGTTCCCCCGCGTCTACATGGTCGGGATGGAAGACAACATCTTTCCGCACGCGCGGGCGCTGGAGGAGGCGAACCTCGAAGAGGAGCGTCGTCTTTGCTACGTGGGTATGACACGAGCCCGCGAGCAGTTGACGATGACGTACGCGCGCACGCGCAGTCTCTACGGTCGGCAGGACTACAACCCGCCGTCAACGTTCCTCAGTGAGATCCCGGCCGAGTTTGTCAATCACGAGCGGGTCGCTTCGCGCGGTGGTACGAGTCTTCCGTCGTCGCAGGGACGCTGGTCGGATCGGCCTGCTCCGATACCGCAATCTCGTGCGATTGTGCGCGAGCCGGCCAAGGATCTGCCCCTGATTTCGACGGGCGACACAATCCGACACCTGCGCTGGGGCGATGGCATCGTGATCGGTGTTCCGTCGGCCGAGGAAATTCTCGTGCGCTTCCCCGAGGCGGGCGAGCGGCGCCTCCACGTCGCGTATGCACCATTCGAACTGATCGCTCCGTAACGCAGCCCGGTGACCTGATCGCCTTCCCGCTCACGGTTCAGGTCGTCGACGTGAACAGCGTTTCGGCCAAGGTGACGATCAGCTTGACCGTCGTCAACCGCCCGGGCTTCGTAAGCGCTCGCTGATTCTCGGTAATTGACCTCAGTGCGCCGATGGCCTAGTCTTGCACGATGCTTGAAGCAGGCGTTTTCGCCGCCATTGGCCAGGTTGCCCTCGTTGTCGGCGCGCTGCTGGTCTGGCGTTTTCGCTCGCTCACGCGAGCTGTGGTAGTCGGTTCGCTGATGGCCTTTGGCGCTGGCGCCGTAATTTCGGCCGTCGGCACCGACCTTGTTGCCGTTGCCTATGACGAAGCTGGTGGAGCTTCGACTGCTCTGGGCGTCGGCATAGGTGGTTTCGGCTACTTCCTGATCGTCACGTTGCTCGAACGTAGCGGCGCGCGTGAGAAGCCAGCGGCGCCGCTGGAAGTAGCGGCGAAGTCTAAGGACGGCGAAGTCGCCGCCGCTTCCCCGACCGAAGCACGAAACCTGTTCGTTGGAATGGTCATCGACGGCGTTCCGGAGTCGGTCGCGGTCGGGCTGAGCGTCCATCTAGGGGCGGCCGGAGTATCAATGGCGCTCGTCGGCTCGATCTTCATTGCTGGTCTGCCGGAGGCGATCGGCGTGGCAGCGGCGCTGCTTGCTGGCGGCTATTCAATCTCTAAAATCCTTGTCCGGTTCGGATACGTCGTCGTCATTGGTGCCGTCTCCGGCGTCGTTGGCTACAAGTTGCTTTACGGCCAGAGCCCCGAATTGATCTCACTCATCCAGTCGATCGCCGCTGGCGCGCTGCTGGTCGTCGTGATCAACGAGATGGTCCCGATTGCGATCCGTGGAGCTCAGCGCTGGGCCGGCGTCCTTGCCGCTTCTGGCTTCGTCTTCTCAGCCGCGATCACTTGGATCGCTGGCGGCTGATTAACTCCAGCCGGCTGGAGTCGATGGCGCCACAGAGTAATCCGACGGATCGTGTTATCCGTATAACGCTGGTGTGCCCAATCGATCGAGATGAGTTACGCGTCGATTGGCAAGGCCGGTTTCCTCCATTCGCACGGCACCTTCGTCGGCGGCGGTGGCGTCCGCCTCGTCATCGAACCGGCGTACTCTGATAGATTCCGATCTCGTTCGGGCGATTAGCTCAGTTGGTAGAGCACCGCCTCGACAAGGCGGGGGTCACTGGTTCGAGCCCAGTATCGCCCACTCGGATTCCACGGAATCTGTCCGGACAGAACGCCGCCTGCTGGGCGGCGTTCGTCGTTCCGGCTACACGCTCTCGTAGATCTCGAGGCGACGGTCACTCAGCAACGGGAAGATCTGGTCGGCGACGATGCTGAGGAAATGCGGCGAGTCGCAGTGCGCCTGGAACGCTGCTTCGTCGGTGTACTGCTCGTACAGGAAGAGCGCCGAAGGATCGCCCGCGTCGGTGTGCAGGATGTAGGCGTCGCAGCCAGGCTCGGCATTCGATGGCGCGAGCATCGACTGCGTCAGGGCACGAACGGTGGCCTCCTCACCCGGCGTAATCGTCCAACGCACAGCAATGCAGTAAGCCATCGTGATCTCCTCAGATTTGCTGGAAGCGTGTCAGGTCGACCTGACGGAGGGGTGGGGACGCGATACATTGCCAGCCATGACCACCGTTGCTCAGCTCTTCTTCTTGCCCGGCGCAGGATCCTTCGCACCGCACGTGATGCTCGAAGAGGCCGGCATCGCACACGAGCTGCTTCGCGTCGTCCGCGATGAGCAGAGCGTCCCGATTGAGCCCGCGGGCTATCTTGCATTAAACCCCTCAGGACGGATCCCGACCATCGTCTGGGCGAACGGGACGGTGCAGACCGAGTCGGCCGCCATCTGCCTGACAGCCGCAGAGGCGGCCAATCGCGACAGCCTGATTCCCGCAATCGGTCAAGCCGAGCGAGCAGAAGTGCTCGCGCGTCTGTTGTTTCTCACCAACACGGTCCAGGTCGCGGTCCTGCGGGCACGCTATCCAGACCGGTTCGCCGACGACGAGGCCGGTCGGGCGTCCGTCGCGGCCCGCGGCAACCGCGACCTCGAGGAGCTGCGGGATCGCTGCGCAGGCTGGTACATCGACGGCAAGCCATTCCTGCGCGGTGAAGAGCCGGGCGTCGACGACGTGTTTCTCGGCATGCTGATCCGGTGGACTCGACTGTCGGCTGTGCCGTGGTGGGACAACGCGACGCTGAGCGACCTCTACGACCGCTTCCACGCCTGGCCGTCGGTGGCTCGTGCGCGCGAGCAAGAGCAGTTCGAGGCGCGCCCACCCGCTGGCACCTGACGTCGTAGCTGATCTAGGAACTAGTGGTCGTGCTCGGTCTCGGGCAACGAGACGAGTGCGACAACGCAACGCACCCACTCGACGCCCTCCGTGATGGTGAGCTCGGCCGCGTTTGGTGACAGCACGGTCAGGACGAAGGTTTTCGGTGCTTCGTCGTGAACGATGAAGACGAGCGTGTCAGCTTGTTCCGCGACAAACTCAACTGGTAGCTCGACGGGCGCGTCTTCTTTGCCCACCAAGACAACCCGCGTGAGTCCGTCGCTACCGAATGTTCGGTGATGTCCCTCGTGGAGATGGTATGACCACCCCGGAGAGGTGGTCACGGCATAGGAGACGTACTCAAGCCCGGCGAGTTGGCTCATGCGATTATCGGAATGCCTGGATGCCCGTCACGGCACCGCCGACGACGAGCGTGTGGACCTCGTGCGTGCCTTCATACGTGACGACGCTCTCGAGGTTGTTCATATGCCGAATGACGGGGTACTCGAGCGTGATGCCGTTGCCACCGAGAATCGAACGGGCGGAGCGAGCGATGTCGAGCGCACCTCGGGCATTACCCATCTTGCCGAGCGACACGTGCTCGGGACGCAGCGCACCGTCGTCCTTCATGCGGCCAAGGTGCAGCGCCATCAGCATGCCGCGGTTGATCTCGAGCACCATCTCCGCAAGCTTCTGCTGCGTCAGCTGGTACGAGGTCAAAGGCTTCTCGAAGACGATGCGCTCGGTGGCGTACGAGAGGGCCTCGTCGTAGCAGGCGCGCGCAGCGCCCATCACGCCCCAGACGATGCCGTAGCGCGCCTCGTTGAGGCACGAGAGCGGTCCACGGAGGCTGTTTGCCTCGGGCAGACGGTTGGCGTCAGGTACGCGGACGTCCTGAAAGACGAGCTCGGACGTGATTGACGCACGCAGCGACATCTTCTTATGGATATCGGGCGCGGTGAAGCCCGGCATGCCCTTCTCCAGCAAGAAGCCTCGAATACCCTCGTCGGTTGCCGCCCAGACGATCGCGACGTCGGCGATCGAACCATTCGTGATCCACATCTTCGAACCGTTGATGATCCAGTCATCACCGTCGCGCCGCGCAAACGTGCGCATCGAGCCTGGGTCGGATCCGGCGTCGGCTTCGGTCAGACCAAAGCAGCCAATCGCCTCGCCGGCGGCCATGCGAGGCAGCCACTCTTGCTTCTGCTCTTCGGAGCCCCACCGGTAGATCGCGTACATCGCCAGCGAGCCCTGCACGGAGACCGCGCTACGCAGACCACTGTCGCCGTACTCCAGCTCGTGATTGATCAACCCGTAGGCGACAGCGTTGACGCCCGAGCAGCCGTAGCCCTCGAGGTGGGCCCCAAGGAAGCCCAGCTTGCCGAACTCGATGAACACCTCGCGCGGCAGGATGCCCTTATCGAACCAGTCGCCAACCTCGGGCAGGATCTGCTCGCGCACAACTTCTCGCACAGCGTCGCGGATCGACTTCTCGTCTTCGCTGAGAAGCGCATCGAAACCGATGTAGTCGTGCGGATCGATTGCCTTGTCGCTGATCGTGGCCACGAGAGTCCTCCGAGTCGAATGCAAATAGTCTAACGCAGGGTGCGCGGTTGTCTCTTCGCTGAGGGCTGCGACTGCGGCCGATCAGAGGTCGTATTCCGGCGTATCAATTTTGCGTGACTGTGTCTGTCCCAGGGTGTACGATCGACGCATGAAGCGTCCCCTCCTGGCCCTCGTCGCGCTCGTTGCGACAGCCTTCGCTGCGGCTCCCGCTACCGCTGCGACGGTCTCCGGCACACTCAAGAGCGGCAAGGGTTACACGATCGTTGTCGTACAGAGCAATGGTAAAGCCAAGAAACTGAAGGTGACGAGTACGAAGGGCACCTTTAAGGTGACCGGCGTCACCCTCTCGGGCGCGTCGATCAACCTGATCTCGGCCGTCGGACAGTACTGGGGGCCAGTCGTACTGGCTGGCTCCGGCACGAAGGTCTACGAGACCATCAAGGGCTCCGGTAACTTGGTTCTCGGTACCGTCACACGCAAGACGGGCTACGCCGTTGCCGTTGCGCCGAAGACGCGTTATCAGACTGGCGCGGCCTACTCTGTCAAGGCAGCCAAGGGCAAGCCGGTAGGCGCGAGCAAGCTGGGTCGCGTCAAGGTTGGCAATGGCACCAGCACGCTGGCGGGCTACAACGGTCCGGGCAAGGACGCTGACCTCGACGGTATTCCCGGTGCATTCGATATTGACGATAACGGCAACCTGATCCTCGATAACGTCGACCGCACGGGACGGGCAGGCAAGCGTCTCGCACTGGTGCGTGCGTTTGGACCCGCGCTCCGAGACATCTGTCCAACGCCGGATCAGCCACAGCCGGCTGGATGTACTCCACCAACACCTCCGCCCAGTGGTGGCGGAGCCGCGAGTGCCACCACCGCGAGTGCCATCACGGAGTTCAAGCTCTTTTCAAACTTCAAGTTGACGGGGGCGAACTCGATCAACGCCAATATCGCTGCCATCACGGATCTGAATCCGCTGATCGCAGCGGCAGTACCGACGACAGTGACGCTGGCAACACAGGTGATCGGAGGCGCGACTGCCACGCTCGATTGCTTGGGCAACGCGTATTGCACGAGTCACACCGTTGGTTCCGCGAGCTACCCGCTCGTCAACTTTGCACCCGCCACCTTCACTGGTACGTACCTCGATCTGGCGACGGGCACCACGGGAGATGCTCAGATCTCGCCTGGGGCAGCCCCGGCAGACATCGGTGCTGGTGATGCGTTCATCGAGATGGTTGGGTCAAGCAGCTATCCCGGGACGCTCAACTTCGTCTTCAACACTGCCCCGGCGCTCGTCTCCTATAACGTTGGAAGTGGTGTGCAGGCGGTGACGTATGACGCCTCGGGCGTTGCCGCCACGGGCATGACACAAGCTGCACCAATCACGCTTGCTGCCGGTGCCACATCCCTGACGGTCACGTTCTGGCGACCACAGCGAGAAGCACTCTCCACCGAGACCGGTACCTGGACAGACATCGGTGGGCTGACCTATCGGGCGGATACCCCCAACGCTCCCTTGGGTAGCACCAAGCGTTCGTGTGTCGGCGCCTACTCTGCTGCCACGAGCAACGGCACGGCCGTTGCGACCACGGTTACCAGCGACGGCGTGCTTGATCCGGCACT
>Ga0114966_10003688_pt1 | contig 13340 bp, 9 predicted proteins | sample M_130207_XF_Meta_FD_87029 | JGI IMG/M metagenome (GOLD analysis project Ga0114966, IMG submission 87029) | Freshwater microbial communities from Lake Montjoie, Canada to study carbon cycling - M_130207_XF_MetaG | ecosystem: Environmental > Aquatic > Freshwater > Lake | place: Lake Montjoie... | reverse complement strand
AGGGCCATAAAGATGACGCCGAGCGTGAAGCCGATGAAGGGCGAAATCACCATCGGTTTGATCAGTTTGGGCCAAAGTCCGACGGCCTTGCCCGCCGCATCGGTGCCCGACCAGATGAGGCTATGCCAGTTGAGGTGCGTCAGTCCGAGGACCCCGCCGCAGAGGCCGCCGATCAGCGCGTGGGATGAACTGGAAGGAATCCCGAACCACCAGGTAATCAGGTTCCAGACGATGCCGCCCAGGAGGCCGCAAGCGATGGCCAGCTGCATGCCTTCAATGGCGATGTGCCCTCCGGCCATGTCGATGTAGCCGGAGTAGATGGTCTTCGCGACCGCCGTGCCCCAGAAGGCTCCGATGAGGTTGGTGACCGCGGCCAGCATGATCGCCTGGCGGGGCGTGAGCACGCGGGTCGAGACGACCGTGGCGATGGCATTGGCCGCATCGTGGAAACCGTTGATGTATTCGAACACCACGGCCACCAGGATGACCACCATCATCAGGACGAAAGGATCCATGGCCGGGGGCAGGGTGGGGGCTTAGGCGTATTTGAGGGCGATCTGGAACACGACCTTACCGGCGTCGCGGCAATGGTCGATCGCACGCTCGAGGAGCTCGTAGATATCCTTGAGGATGACGACTTCCTTGGCGTCGACGTTGCCCTGGTAGAGGTCGCGGAGGAGGCCCACCATCAGGCGATCGGCGTCGCCTTCAATTGTCTGCAGGGTCTCGTATTCGTCCTGGATTTCTTCGACGTTCGAGAGCTTGCGCAGTTTGCGGACGAGGCGGGCCGTGACTTCGGTGGCCTGCTCGAGCATGCGCACCTGCTTATCGACGATATCGGTCGAGAACTGCGAGGGGCAGATGGCGAGGCGCTCGCCGATCTTTTCGCAGGTCTTCGGGATCTTATACAGGGCGTTGGCGAGGGCTTCGATGTCCTCGCGCTCGAGCGGGGTCACGAAGGTCTTGCAGAGTTCTTGGGTGATGGAGAGGCCGATGCGCTTATCCACGCGGCGGGCGACGACCAGCTCGGTGAAGCATTGTTCGAAGTCCGGCTTGCCGACCTGCGCGTAGAGCTTCGAGAGCGACTTGGCGCTTTTCTGCGCTTCGTCGGCGCTGGCTTCGAGCAGTTCGTAGAACTTTTCATCCTTACCGAGGACCTTCTTGAGGAAGTCTTTCATGGGGTGGTGGGGGGAGGCGTTCAAAACCGCCCGATAACCTGCCGCAAGCACGGTTCGTCACAGTTCTGTAACAATCGTAACATCATGTTGTTACAAGTGTTACGATTGCGTGACGGAAAGTAGAGGGAAAGTGAGATGGCTGGCTGGTCTGTGGGCAAGCGGCAGGGAGATGCATGAGGGCCAGGGGCAGGGTCAGGCACCAGGAAAAAACTATTGCGGAGAGTGCCGCGCCTCTGGCCAACCGATCAACGGGTCAACGGATCAACTTATCCGAGCGGACGACCAGGGACGCTCGTCCCTACCTAAGGGGCAAACGCTACGCCATTGCCCCCCATGCCCGCTGGCCCACTGGCCCGCTTGATCGCCTACCTTCCCTCCAGGAACTTCCGGATCTCGTCGGCGAGTTTGGCGCTCACGCCGGCGACCTCCGCGAGTTCCGCGACCGTGGCCTTGCGCAGTTTCTGGATGCTGCCGAAGCGAGCGAGGAGGGCGGCCTTGCGCTTCGGTCCGAGGCCCGGCATCTCGTCGAGCAGCGACTCGCGCAGTTTTTTACTCCGCAGTTCCGCATTGAAGGCGTTGGCGAAGCGGTGGGCTTCGTCGCGGATGCGCATGAGCAGGGCGAGGCCCACGTCGTGCCGTGGAAGCCGCAGCTCGCGCCCTTCGGGGAAGACGATCGTCTCCTCGCGCTTGGCCAAGCCGATGAGGGGGGGCGGCGTCAAGCCGGCCTCCCGGAAAGCCGCGAGCGCCGCGCCCACTTGCCCGAGGCCACCATCGATGATCACGAGTTCCGGGAAGGAACGCCCCTCCTCGGCCAACCGCGAGTAGCGCCGGCCGACCACCTCGGTCATCGAGCGGAAGTCATCGTTGCCTTCGAACGACTTGATCTTGAAGCGCCGGTAGCCTGATTTGTCGGCCTGACCGTCGACGAAGCGCACCATCGACGCCACCGCGAGCGTCCCGGAGATGTGGGAGATGTCGAAGCACTCCGCCGTCGTCGGCGGCCGGGCCAGGCCCAGCGAGGCCGCGAGCGAGTCGAGCGCCCCGGACTCGTCGCGGCGGGGCAGGGGGTCGTCGCGGAGGAAGCGCCGGGACTTCTCGGTCGTGCGGCGCAAGGCATCCAGCAAGTCGCGGAGCTCGGCGGCTTTTTCGTAGTCGCGCGCCGTCGCCGCGGTGCGCATCTCGACCTCGAGTTGGTCGGCCCATTCGCCGGCCTTGCCTTCGAGGAACCCGCAGGCCGCCGTCACGCGGGCGGCGTATTCCTCGGTGGTGACCTCGTTCGGGAGCTTTTGGATCTGCGAGCGGACGTCGCCGTAGAGTCGCCAGCGCCCGTCGGGCAGGAGCGTCGGGAGGGTGTCGCCCAAGAGGATGCCGAACTGCTTGCGCATCTCGTTCAAGGTCCGTCGGACCGCTTGCTGGTGGGGGAAGGGACCGAAGTAGCGGCTGTTTTCGGTGGTCCGGACGCGGACGATCCGGAAGCGCGGGATGGGGTCGCCCAAGTCGACCCGGACCTGGGGGAACTGCTTGTCGTCGCGGAAGAGGATGTTCCAGCGGGGGCGCCAGCGCTTGATCAGCTTGCCTTCGAGGAGGAGGGCCTCGGTTTCGGAGCGGACCTCATGCCATTCCAGGTCGACCACGGTATCCATCATCGCGGCCACTTTGGGGGTCATCCGCTGCCGCGGCATGAAATAGGAGGCCAGCCGTTTCTTGAGGTCTTTGGCCTTCCCGACGTACACGACCAAGCCGGCGGCATCCTTCATCAGGTAGACCCCGGGGGTGTGCGGCGCACGCCGTGCCTTCGCTTTCGGCGAAAGTTCTTCCCGGTCGGTTTGCATTTTGGGCGGAGGCCCTTAAGCCTGTTCACCTGCCCCCGCCCCGCAAATGGAAACCTGTAAAACCCCCGCCCGCCAGGTGCTCGTGATCAACATCGGGGACGAATTGCTGGATGGGATCCGGGAAAACGGTCACCTGCTATGGTTGGGTGAGCAACTGGCCCGGTGCGGCCTCCCCATCACCCGTTCGGTGGTCGTGCGCGATAACGCGGCTGAAATCGCCCGCGAAATCGGCCAAGGTTGGGGCGCTTACGACTTGATTGTCACCACGGGCGGCATCGGACCGACCTCCGATGACCACACCCGCGAGGCCGTCGCCGCCGCCTTGGGAGTCCGCTTGGCTCCAGTGCCTGCCGCCGAAGCCGCTTTACGTGAACGCTTCGCGCTCATTGGCCGCCAGGTCGCCGCGGCGGACCTCTCCCAGTGCACCGTGCCGGTCGGCGGCGAGAGCCTGCCCAACCCGCGCGGCACGGCCCCCGGCGTTTTCTTCCACCGAGGTAGCTCCGCTTTGGCTATGCTGCCAGGGCCCTCGCTCGAACTGCGTCCGATGTTCGAACATGAGGTCATCCCACGGCTGCGGGGCATTGGTTGCGCCTGCCAAGGCGAGGCCTACATCCAGGTCCGCACCTTTGGTCTTGGCGCGGTGCCGTTGGAGCAGGTCGTGCGCCCGCTGCTGGCGCCCGGGATGGTGCTGACCTTCGGCACGCACACCGGGGTGGTCGATGCGCGCATCTCCTCCGGCGGTAGCGGTGCCACCGCGGAGCACTTGCTCGATCTCGCCCGGCGCATCCGCGACACCGTGGGGCACGACTTTGTCTGCACTGGGCATTCCTGCCTCGCCACCATCGTCGTCGAACAGCTCCGCTCGATGGAGAAGACCGTCGCGCTCGCGGAGTCCTGCACCGGCGGCTTGTTGGCCGACGCCTTCACGGACGTCCCCGGTGCCTCCAAGGTCTTCGCCGGTTCCGCCGTTTGTTACACCAACGATGCCAAGATGGGGATCCTCGGGGTCCCGGAATGCTTGCTGGCTCAGCATGGCGCGGTCTCCGCCGAGTGTGCCGTCGCGATGGCCACCGCCGCCGCCGAGAAATTTGGTTCGGATTACGCCCTCGCGGTGACGGGTTACGCCGGGCCGGGTGGCGGGACTGACGCCGACCCGGTCGGCACCGTCTACTTGGGGTACGCCTCGCCCGCTGGGGTTTGGTCGCGGCGGGTCCACCTTCCCGGCGACCGGGCCCAGGTGAAGCTTCGCGCTGTCAATACCGCCCTGGACCTCATGCGCCGCAAGTTGAACAAGTACCGCGTCGAGGATTTGATGCACGGGGCGTGAGGGCGGCCTGCGGTCCACCGCGGCGGAGAGGCACGTCGGCTCAGGGCACCCGCCGCCGCTCCCCCGGCCTTTCCGAGATTTTTTGGTCAACCAAGCCCTTGGTCAACCGAGCCCCTCCTTGACTCCCGTCGACTGGCCTCGCTGACGGTTCACGGCCCCGCCCGCACAAAGGATTGCCATGCGGGGGTAGGTGGGGAGATTGGCGGGGATGCCCGGGTATCTCGCCATCGTCGCCGGCAAAGACGAATTCCTCGTCGATCGGGACGCGCGTGCCTTCTACGACCAAGCCCGCGCGGCCGCTGGGGCGGAAGCCGACGCCGAGATTATGGCGGGCACGATCCTGCGGGTGGACGACGCGACTTCGATTGAGGCGCGTTTCGTCGAAACGGTGAACACCCGTTCGATGTTCGGCGGCAAGCGCGTCCTGTGGTTGCGTAACTTCAACTGGGTCGCCGATACCGTGCAGTCTCGTTCGGAGGAGGTGAAGGCGTCGCTCGCTCGCCTACTGGAGGCGGTCACGGAGGCGGAGTCCGACGTCGCCATCGTGATTTCCGCCACGCCTTACGATGGTCGCCGCAAGGACCTGGCGAATCTCAAGTCTGTGGCCCAGGAGTTCGTCTTACATTCCCCCGCGGCCAAGTCGCCCTTCGGTGGCGATGACCCGCAGGCGGAGATGCAGGTCGGCTTGGCCACCCAGCACCTGAAGTCGCTCGGGGTGAAGTTCGACCGGGCCGTGCCCGAGGCGATCGTGGCGCGGGTGGGGCAGTCGACGCGTCTCGTGCTGGTCGAGTGCGAGAAACTCGCGAACTACGCCGGCCCCGGTGGCGCGCTCACGGAGGCCGACGTCCTTCTGCTCGTCCCGACCTTTGGCGATGGCGATTTCTTCGAGCCGATCGAGGCGCTGGCGGCCCGCGACCTGCAGTGGGGCCTTGCGTCGCTCGACCGTTATTTCTTCAACGAGTCCTCGGCCCGCCCCCTGCTTTCGGCACTGCAGAACCGGCTCCGCCTGCTCATCCAGATCCGCTGCCTCGTCGATTCGGGCGATTTCCGGGTGACCACGGCGGGTCTGTCCAAGGGGCAGTTCGAGACCGCCAGCGGCCGCCATGGCCCGACCTTCGGCTCGGCGGCCAAGTCCTCCGCCAACCTGTTCTCCCAGAACGCCTGGTACATCAGCAACAAGGTCGCTCCCGCGGCCGCCCGCTATTCCTTGGCCGAGCTGGTGGATCTCCAGCTGGCCTGCGCCGACTGCTTCGACGCCTCCAATCGCGGCGAGGACGAAGCCTCCGTGCGCGCCTTGTTCCTGCGGGCGCTTGCCGTCCGCCGCTAGTCCTGCTATAACCCTTCCGATGGAATCCGACCTCGTTCCCAACGTCCTCGCCGATCGCTACGCCTCCCCGGCGATGAAGGCCATCTGGTCCACCCGTGGCCGGGTCATCCTGGAGCGCGAGTACTGGATCGCCGTGATGAAGGCCCAGCGCGACCTCGGGCTCGACCTCCCCGCCGAGGCCATCGCGGCCTACGAGCGCGTCAAGGATCAGGTCGATCTTGAGTCCATCCGCGTCCGCGAGGAGACCACCCGCCACGACGTCAAGGCGCGCATCGACGAGTTCTGCGCCCTGGCCGGCTACCAGCATGTCCACAAGGGGCTGACCAGCCGCGATCTCACCGAGTCCGTCGAGCAGCTGCAGGTTTTTCGTTCCCTGCAGCTGATTCGCGCCAAGCAGGTCGCCGCTGTCGCCGCCCTCGCGCGCCGTGCCGTCGCCGACCGCGACGTGCTCATCGCCGCCCGCACGCACAACGTCGCCGCGCAGCCCACCACCGTCGGCAAACGCTGGGCGATGTTCGGCGAGGAATGCCTCCGCGGCACGGCCCAGTTGGACGCGGCGCTCGGCGCCTTCGCGGCCCGCGGCCTCAAGGGCGCGGTCGGCACGCAACTCGACCAGCTCACGCTCTTCGCCGGCGACATCGCCAAGGTCGCCCAGCTCGAGCAGCGCGTGCTCGCGCACCTCGGGATCCCGCATGCCCTCGGGGCCGTCGGTCAGGTCTACCCGCGCTCGATGGACCTCGAGGTCGTCGCCGCCCTCGTCTCCGCCGCCTCCGGCCCGTCCTCTTTCGCCCGCACCCTGCGTCTCATGGCCGGTCACGAGCTCGCCAGCGAGGGCTTCCTGCCCGGTCAGGTCGGCTCCTCCGCGATGCCGCACAAGATGAACGCCCGCACCTGTGAGCGCATCAACGGCTTCCTCGTCATCCTGCGCGGGCACCTCGCCATGGCCGCCTCCCTCGCCGGCGACCAGTGGAACGAGGGCGACGTCTCCTGCTCGGTCGTGCGCCGCGTGCTCCTGCCCGACGCCTTCCTGGCGATCGATGGTCTGCTCGAGGCCTTTCTCACCGTGCTCGGCCAGATGGAGGTCAATCGTCCGGTCATTGACCGCGAATCGCGCCACTACCTGCCTTTCCTGCTCACCACGACCTTCCTTATGGAGGCCGTCAAGGCCGGCGCCGGTCGCGAGGAGGCCCACGAGGCCATCAAGGAGCACGCCGTCGCGGTCGCCCGCGACCTGCGAGCCGGTAAGACGGAGCGTAATGACCTCGTCGACCGACTGGCGGCCGACGCACGCCTCAAGTTGCCCAAGTCCGTCTTGCTCGACGCGGTGACCAAGGCCGGGGAGTTGACCGGCGCGGCCGGGGCCCAGGTCGATGCCTTCGCCGCCCAGGCCGCCGCCTGGTCCGCCAAGGTCCCGGCATCGGCCCAGATCAAGCCCGGACGCATTCTCTGAGGGTTTCCGCGGTCGCGAGGGCGGGGGAGGGTTTTCCGTGTTGCCAAGGGGCGGGGGGCTTCCCACAACCCACTTTTCAACCTGTTCCCTCCCATGTCCTCCCTACAAGGCAATCTCCTCGTCGCGCAAAGCGGCGGCCCCACGCCCGTCATCAACGCCAGCCTCGCCGGAGTCATCGCCGAAGCCCTCAACCATGAGGACGATATCCCGGAAATCTATGGTGCCTTGAACGGCATCCAGGGCGTCCTGAACGAAAACCTGGTCGACCTCGCCGCCGAGTCCCAGCAGACCCTCCGCGCCCTCCACCACACCCCCGGCGCCGCCCTCGGCACCTGCCGCTATAAGGTGAAGAAGGCCGAGGACTTCGACCGCATCCTGCAGGTCTTCGAAGCCCACAACATCCGCTACTTCCACTACATCGGCGGCAACGACTCCCAAGATACCGCCGCGAAGATCGACGCCCTCGCCAAGGAGCGCGGCTACGAGCTCCGCGTCATCGGCGTGCCGAAGACCATCGACAACGACCTGCCCCTCACCGACCACAGCCCGGGCTTCGGTTCCGTCGCCAAGCACATCGCCCTGACCGTCCGCGAGATGTCCCTCGACAACGCCGCCATGGGCCAGAACGACTTCGTCTCCGTCCTCGAGGTCATGGGCCGCAACGCCGGCTGGCTCGCCGCCTCCTCCGTCCTTGCGCACCGCCGCGACAAGTCGGACGACAAGCAGGTGAAGAACACCCATTACACCTGCACCGCCCCGCACATCGTGCTGCTGCCGGAAGTCCCGTTCAACGCCGACAACTTCATCAAGCGTGTCGAGGAAGTCCTCAAGAGCAACGGCCACTGCTTCGTGGTCGTCTCCGAAGGCGTCCAGGACGAGGCTGGCAATTACCTCGGCGCCGACACCTCGAGCACCGACGCGTTTGGCCATGCCGTGCTTGGCGGCGCTGGCGAATCCCTCCGCAACCTCGTCGAGGAACGTTTTTCGGGCGTCAAGGCTCGCGCCTCCAAGCTGGGCATCGCCCAGCGCTCCGCCTCGCACAGCGCCTCCAAGACGGACGTCGACGAAGCCTTCCTCTGCGGTGGCGAAGCGGTCAAGGCCGCGGTCGCTGGTGAATCTGGCAAGATGGTCATCCTCACCCGCTCCGAGAAGGAGAACTACGGCGTGAAGACGATGCTCGCCCCGCTCACCGAGATCGCCAACGGCGTGAAGGCCTTCCCTGATAAGTGGATCGGCGAGGACCGCATGTCCATCCACCCGGATTTCGTGCGCTACGCCCTCCCGCTCATCCAAGGTGAGCTTCAACTGCCTTACGAACAGGGACTTCCGCGTTACGCGGAGCTCTCGGCGATCCGCGTCCAGCGCCGCCTCGAGAAGTTTGTTTCGGCCTAAGCCCAGCCTTAAAGTTATTCACAAGAGCCCCTGCCATTCGGTGGGGGTTCTTTGTTTTTAAGGGGTTGCCTCCCTCGGGCGGTCAGGTAGGTTATTTACCCCTACCCCAACTAGGTAACTATGCGCATCTCTCCGCTGAATTTCTGTCTCCTGGCCCTCGGGTTCCTCCCGGTGCTTTCCTTCGCCGCATTGACCAACGGCAAGGTGCAAGTCGGCATCGTCAAGGACGAGGCCTACCTCTACGATAAACAGGGCAAGAAGGAGCCGCTCAAGAGCGCCCGCGTCTTCCAGGAAGGCTTCCGCGTGGAGACCACGGCGCAGAATACCGTCGAGCTCATTCTTTCCAACGGCTCGACCCTGATTGTCAGCCCGGACACGCTCCTTGAGGTGAAGACTTTCCGACAGGTCGTCTCGAACCTCATTGTCGAAGGGGAGTACCAGAAACTGGATAAGGAACCCAGCCCGTCGATCACCGAGATCGAGGTCATCCGGGGTAAAGTCATCGGCGAGGTGCGTAAGCTTAACCCGCAGTCCTCTTACACGATCAAGACGCCCGTCGGCGTTGCGCGCATTCGCGGCACCATCTACACCGTCGAGTTTGCCGACAACGGCAAGGGTACCGGCACGCTCAATATCGCCTGCGTTCGCGGGTCCGTTGAGGCGACCGTTTTTGCCGCCAATACTGGCCCGATCGCGGTGAAGCCCGGCGACAATCTTTCCGTGCAAGCCCCGGTGCCGAAGCCGGTGGAAGCGCCCAAGCCCACCGAAGGCACCAAGCCGACCGAGGGTACGAAGCCGACCGAAGGTGCCGCACCCGCCGCCCCGGTGGAAGCCCCCCCCGCACCTCCTCCCGTCATCACCTTGGCCCCGATGAATTCGGCCCAGCTGGGTAGCGTGGCCACCACGCTCGCCACGGTGAGCTCACTGGACCAAGGCGTCGCCGCCACGGTTAAGAACATGGCCGATAACGCGCCGCCGCCCCCGCCGCCCGCCACCCCGGTCACCACGACCAATGCGGATGGCACGACCACGACGACCACGCCCGCGCCGGAGATCCCTCCGTCCAAGCCTTTGACCCCTCCGACGACCCCGACGAACACCAGCTCCGGCGGCGGCACCTCCGCGGCCGATGCGGTGCAGAAGGTCACCGAGACGGTGCAGAAGACCGTCGAGACGCAGACTCAGACCAACCCGTCCCCGACCGGCGGTTAAGCGTCGGATCATGACGCCCCCTGCGGACCCGGCCTAGTGCCGGGTCTTTTGTTTGGAGGGGTGTCGTGAATTTTCTCCTCTCGCTTTGCCGGGGGTCATCGCCATCCTCCGTCCTCATGCCCATCGCCGGAAAGCTCATCACCTTGGAGGGAGGCGAAGGGGCCGGAAAGTCCACCCAGCTCGCTCGCTTGGCCGAGCGTTTGGAAGCCGGTGGTTCCCGCGTGCTGCGTTTGCGCGAGCCCGGTGGCACCGCCTTGGGTGAGACCATGCGCGATGTGCTCAAGCGGCCGGGCTCCGTCATCGCCCCGGAGGCCGAGGCCCTGCTTTTCGCGGCGTGCCGCGCCCAGTTGGTCACCGAGGTGATCGCCCCGGCGCTTGCGGCCGGCACTGTCGTGCTCTGCGATCGTTTCATCGACTCGACCGTCGCTTACCAGTCGGGTGGCCGGGGGCTCCCGCGGTCGGCGGTCGAGGCGGCGAATCGCTTGGCCTGCGGCTCCCTCCGCCCCGACCTGACGTTCCTACTCGATCTCGATCCGACGCGCGGCCTGGGCCGCGCCTCCATCCGGGACCATGGACGCTCGGATCGCTTCGAGGCCTTGGGCGAAGGGTTCCATCGCCAAGTCCGCGCGATGTACCACGTGCTCGTCCAGGAGGAGCCGACCCGGTTCCGCGTGCTCGATGCCGACCGTTCTCCTGACCTCCTCTCCGAGGAAATCTGGCATGAAGTCCAAGCTCGCTTCGCCTGAAGTCGACGACCTGCCGGCCCTCAAGGTCCTGCTGCGCGCCCGCGCCGAAGGCCGGATGCCCCACGCCGTCCTCCTGACCGGCGCTGATGGCGAGGTGCTCGCCCGCGCGGCGGAGCGGTTGGCCGCCATCCATCTCGGCGTCGACGACCCGCTGTCCCATGCGGATTGCCGCGTCCTGCGCCCGGCCAAGAAATCCCGTCGCATCAACATCGACGCCACGCAGGAAGTCGTGGCGGCGCTCCGCCTCACCTCGGTCTCGCCCCATCGCGTGGTGCTCGTGCACGAGCCCGATCGTTTCATGTCGGAAGGGGCCAACTGCTTTCTCAAGACGCTGGAGGAGCCGCCCGCCGGCACCTTGATCGTGCTCCAGACCGCGAACTACTACCGCGTGCTGCCGACCATCCTCAGTCGTTGCCTGCGTTTTCACGTCGGGGGCGAAGCGCCCGCCATCAAGGATCCCGCCTGGGGCGATTGGTTGCGCGAGTTCGACCGTCTCCTCGGCAAACTGGCCGGACCGACCTTGCCGCGGACCTCGGAGATGTTCATCCCGGCCTACGCGCTCTGCGCCCGGTTCGAGGTCCTGCTCGAGCTCTTCGTCGATGAGGCCCTCAAGCAAGCCCCGCCGCCCCCGCTGGGCGATGATGACGAGGAGGAGGCCGAGATTGCCCATGAGGAATCGATCCGTCGCGGTATCCGCGCTCGCTTGCTCACGGCCATCGAGGAACGGCTCCGGCTCGCGGGCCGCCAGCACCCCGGGTGCCTTTCGCAAATCGCGGCGGCCATCGACCTGCTCGAGGAAGCCCGCGCCCGGCTGGAGCTCAACTACCAGGTCCTCGCCGGGTTAGAGCAGTTCTTCCTCCGCCTGCTCCGCCTCTTCGCCCTCCGCGCCCGCGCCTGACCTTTCTTTATGCGTTCTTTTCTCGCTCTCCTGCTGGCGCTCCCTTTGGCCGCCGCCGATGACGCCCGCCGACCTGAGGTCGACCGCGCGATCGCGCGCCTCTCGCCGACCATCGTGCGGATCGAGGTGATCTCGGAGGATGGCTCGGAGGGCCGGATGCTCCGCCAGCATGCGGTCGGTTCCGGGGCGATCATCGACGCCGAGGGCCGCGTCATCACGAACTACCACGTGGCGGGCCGCGGTGCCACGTTCCTCTGTCGCCTCGCCGACCGCGAGGAGCTACCCGCGACCTTGGTCGGCGCCGATGCCATGACCGACGTCGCGGTGATCCAACTCGACCTTTCCCGGCGGCGCGCGAAGACCCCCTTGCCGGTCGCGGAATTCGCCGATTCGGACCGCGCGCGCGCGGGCGACACGGTGCTCTCGATGGGGTGCCCCGCGGGCCTCACGCAGTCGGTCACCCTCGGCATCATCGCCAACGACGCGATGGTCATGACCCGGTTTGTCGGCGCCATGAACCTCGACGGTGAATCCGTCGGCGAACTCGTCCGCTGGTTCGGCCATGACGCGGTTATTTTCGGCGGTAACTCGGGCGGCCCCTTGGTGGACACCCAGGGACGCATCGTCGGCATCAACGAGATCGGCGTAGGTAGTCTGGGCGGGGCCATTCCGGCCAACACGGCGAAGGCCGTGGCCGCGGAACTCATCGCCCATGGTCGCGTGGCCCGCGGTTGGCTCGGGCTCGAGGTCCAACCCCTCCTGCGCTCGTTCTCCGCCCGCGACGTCCGCGGCGTGCTCGTCCGCTCCGTCTTCCGCGACTCCCCGGGGGCCATCGCTGGCCTCCGCCAAGGCGATGTCTTGACCGCCGTCGCCGGGCAGGCCGTGCATGCCGATTGCGATGAGCAGATGCCGACTTACCACCGCTTGGTGGCGGACCTGCGCGCGGGCCGCGAGATCAAGGTGGACTTCACCCGCGAGGGTACCGCCCTCACGGCGACCTTAGTCCCCGCGGAGCGCCCGGCGAACATCGCCCGCGAGGCCGAGCTGGCCTCCTGGGGGCTGACCGTGCGTGACCAGACGCGGCTGTCGGCCTTGCGGGCCAAGCGCCCCAATCAGGACGGCGTGGTCGTCGATTCGTTGCGCCCCGGTGGTCCGGCCGCTGAAGCCAAGCCGGCCTTGCTCGAAGGCGATCTCATCCTGTCCGTCGCGGGTCGGCCGGTGAAGGATATCGCCACCTTGCGCGCCGTGTCCCGCGACCTACAGAAGGCGAAGACCGAGCCGGAGGCCGTGCTGGTCGCCTTCGTGCGCGGCACCGCCGAGATGATCTCGGTCGTGCGCGTCGGACCTGAGGTCGATGCCGTCGTCGCCCCACGGGCCGCCCGCCCTTGGGCCGGTTTCGCCAGCCAGGTCTTGACGGCCGAACTGGCCAAGGCCTTGGGCCTCAAGGGCAAGGCCGGCATCCGCGTCACGCAAGTCGTGGCCGGTTCCGTCGCCGAGCAGGCCAGCATGAAGGTCGGCGATCTCTGGTTCAAACTCGATGGCAAGGTGATCGCTGCCCGCCGTCCCGAGGACGCCGAGGTCTTTGGCGCGCTCATCCGCGAATACCCGGTCGGCGCGGAGGTCGAACTCGAGGGGCAGCGCGATGGCCAACCGCTGAAACTCACGCTTAAGTTGGCGGAACGTCCGGCGCCCGCCGCCGAGTTGCCGACGCTCAAGGAGCCCCGTTTCGGTTTTTCCGCCCGTGAGCAAGGGTTTGACGACAAGGCCGCCCGGCAAGGGGAGGGCGACTTGCGCGGGCTGTTGATTTCCAAGGTCGAACGTTCGGGTTGGGCTGACCTCGCGGGTCTGCGCGGGGGCGACTTACTGCTTTCGATCAATGGTGGCCCGGTGCCCGACCTGAATGCTTTGCGCACGGGGCTTGAGGCGCTCGCCAAGGCGAAGCCCCGCCATGTCGTCCTGCAGGTCCGCCGCTCCATTT
>Ga0114966_10003687_pt1 | contig 13342 bp, 13 predicted proteins | sample M_130207_XF_Meta_FD_87029 | JGI IMG/M metagenome (GOLD analysis project Ga0114966, IMG submission 87029) | Freshwater microbial communities from Lake Montjoie, Canada to study carbon cycling - M_130207_XF_MetaG | ecosystem: Environmental > Aquatic > Freshwater > Lake | place: Lake Montjoie... | reverse complement strand
TTTAGATAACGAATTTAATAATGAAAATATTATAATTAAATTTATAAAAATAGATACTGAAGGCAATGATGGTAATGTTATTAAAGGGTTTGAAAAATATTTACCAAAAACAAAATATATTATATTTGAATGTAGTGATTGTTTAGATGATATTAGAGGTCCAGGAATAAAAAATCCTATGAAGGATATAGTAGATTTCTTATCAAAAAATGGGTTTGATACTTATAGAATAGGAACAAAAAAATTATTTAAAGTAAATGATGAATGTTGGAATCAAATTTATGATGATGTAAAATTTTGGTCAAACTGTTTTTCATTAAAGAAAGATGATAATTTAATACATAAATTAATTACTCCAAAATTTGATTATACATATTAGTTATTTTTACCTAAATTATCAAGGGTGTAAATATTTTACAGATACAAATGTAAAATATTATTATAATAAATATAAAGTTAAAGATAATTATTATAAAATAATAATGATATTAATAGCAGGTGCTTCTGGTTTAGTTGGAAAAGAATTTTGTAAATTTCTTCAATCAAAAAATGTTAATTATATTGGGACATATAATAAAAATATAATTGAAGGTGATAACATGTTTCAAATTGATTTTTCTGATTCAACTAAATTAGAGTGTTTTTTATTGGAACATAATGTTACTTGTTGTGTGTTTTGTATTGTAGAGAGATTGACTGATGTTTGTGAAAATAATTGGAATAATATAAAACAAACTAACATACAACTCGTACATATAACTTCTTATGTATGTAACAAATTAAATATAAAATTTATACATTTATCTACAGATTATGTGTTTGATGGGTCAAAACAACCAAATTATCCTAATAGTTTAAAGAATCCTTTACAAAATTATGGTATTTCAAAATTAATATCAGAATATAGGGTATTAACAAATTGTGAAAAATATTGCATTATTAGAACACCAGTATTATATTCATCGTTAAGTAAAATTCATGATAATGCTGTTTGTTTAATTGGAAAAAATATTATGGATTTAAGAAATAACAAAGAATTTATCGAGGATAATTATTGTATTAGGAGACCATTATATATTAGAGATTTGTGTAGTTTTATGTTTGATTGTGTTAATGAATCATATAATGGAATTTTTCATTTTTATAATCCATACAATAAATTTACAAAATATCAAATATGTAATATTATTGGTAATTATTTAAATATTGATCTTGATAAAATTAAGTATAATAATACTAAATGTGAAGGAATTGCACCTAGGCCATATGATACTCAATTAGTTGACGAAAGGGTTAATATTGAAAAGTATATTTTTTCGGATTTTAATAAAACAATAAATGAATGCTTTAAAAAATTAAAACATCCTAAATTGGATATTCATAATAAAAAGGAGTTTTTTATTTTTTTAGATATGGATGGAACAATAATTGAAACTAACAAGGCACACTATAATTCTTATAAAAAGGTTTTTGAAACATACGGCGTGCCATTTTTAAATATAAATGAATGGAACCATATTATTTTAAATGATAATATAGATAATTTTTTAAAAAATGTATTCGACGAACAAACCATAAATAATGTAAAATTTGCAAAAAGAGAATTATTGAAACAAGAATCTATCACTTATACAAAAAATAGTGATATTTTTTTAAATTTTTTAATAAAAAATGATTTTAATTTTTGTGTTGTTACAAATACTAATGAAGAAACAGTTGGAATTTTTAAAGAAAAACTCCCTTTATTAAATAATATTAAACAATGGATATATAGAGAAGATTATAATTTACCTAAACCATCATCAATTTGTTATGAAATTGCTAAGAAAAAGTATTATAATAATGAAAAATTTATTATAGGCTTTGAAGATAGCATGGTTGGATACACAGCTTTAAAGAAACAAACAGATTTAATTTATATTTATGATAATGAAAGTATATTTAAACACAATGATTGTTATTTATTTGATGATTATAATCAAATAGCGTAATATTTACAAAATATATTAATAATATATAATTAATATATATATGATTTTTAATCTAAAAACTAGACCTGATAGGATTGGAACTGAGATATTAAGTATTTTATTTCAGTTTTATTATTGTTATAAATATAATTATATTTTAAACTATAACAAAGACCATATTAGATTTACAGATAGTATTTTCATGAAAAGTATATTTATTATAATTAATAATCATAATAATAAATTATTAGCGAATAATGTGGTTGAAATTAATAAAATCGCTAATGATAACATAAATATATCAGGACCTGGTGTAACTGATATGTGTTACGGAATGGGTAAAATAGTTCAAGAAATTCACAGTGATATGCTGTCTTTTTTTAAAAAACACTTTTATGAAACTATAAAAGAATTTTATACTTTAAATACTATAAATTATTTGATACCATTTGATATAGAAAATAGTATAGTTATACACTTAAGATTAGATGACCAGTGGTGGGAAAACGACTATGATGGAAGTATATGTAGTAACCATTATATTAATTTAATAGATAATAATAAAAATTGTTTTTTTACAAATGGACCAAATAATCAATATAATAAACAAAACCCATTATCGAGCAATAAAATTAAAAAACAATTAGATATTTTATTACAAGAATTTCCTAATTCTAAAATAGTAATAATAGCAAGTCCTTTGACTAACATTCCTGAACTTAATTTTAGATATGATTTGGTAGTACAAAACAACGACTACAATTACGATTTATTTTTATTATCTAAATCAAAAAAAATCATCTTGTCTAGAAGCAATTTTGCCTTATTGTCCTTATTTTTTGGCGAACAAACTCATATACATATGCCATTATGGGGTCATTTTTCTTGTGCAGGTTTTAATACTAAATATGATAATTGTAAATTCAACTATTTTTACTAAATTTTTGATTGAAAATATTCTACGTTTTTATAGCAATAAAACCCTTTTAGTTGTTGTGGTGTAAAATGTGACCATGGATTATAGCATAATATATTTGGCGTTATATTATCTTTTTTTATAGCAGAACTCAAAGAGTTAATACCTGAGTTAACTATTATAAGTGTATCACAACTTTTTATTACATCACAATAGTGAATTAGACTATTAATTTTTAAATATTCTATGTGTTTAATTTTTTGTTCTAAATATTTATATACCTCCTCAAATATTTTAACAGGATTTATTTTTTCAAAATAAAGAACCTTTATTTGTTTATTTTTGTTTTCTATTAAAGGAACAAAAAAGTCAATATATTCTACATATTTTTCAATTTTATATACTTGAGAACTTCCAGTTAAATCTATTATAATATTATTTGATAATTCAGGTATATATGATGGATTATAGTATATTTTTGGATAAAAATTTGTTCCAGTGAAACCATGTGCTATTTCAACTCTATGCATAAAGTATTCGTTTTGGTTTTCTGGCGGCCAGTTGTCTTGCATACTAGAACCTACTAACATACCTTCAGAATCTGTAATAATTCCTTTAATATAAGGATTTTGTTTCCATACCAAATCAAATATTTCATGATTGCGTACTTGGTTGTTTTCAGAGATATATACATGACAACCTTTATTATGAAATAATTCTGGTAATGTTGAAAATGCTAAATTGTCTCCAAGACCACCCCAAGGCTGACATATAATTATTTTTTCACACATAATACTATAATATATATATATATTTATATATATATATTTATATATATAAATATATATATATATGTACTATTCACCTATTCTATTCTCAAAAATAGCGGATTTAAATTTAACACAATATCATAATTGTCAAATAGATATGGATTTTTTAAATTCTAAAGATAGAGTTATAATTTTTGCTTTACATTCAATGTCACATTTAGATAAATTAAATATGTTTCTAGATATCATTAAAAAACCATTTATATTAATTTCTGCTATGGAAGATACACAATTACCTCTAGAAATAGATAATTGTTTTATGAACAAAATAACAACAAATCCTTTTTTTAAACATTGGTTTTCAATTAATAAAACAATATCTAACAACGATAAATTTACTAGTATTCCTTATGGATTGAACTTTTGGACATTAACTACTATGTCTTATTTTGGTGAAAATAAACAAAGTTTTGAAACACAAAATAGTTCTTTACAAAATATAATAAATGATTCAGTGCATTATTCTAAAAGAATACCAAAAATATATGGTAATTTTCATTTTAATTTTACAGACGATAGACATGGAGGATGGCGAAAAAAATTATTAAATATTATTCCAAAAGATATTATATTTTATGAACCAACCCTATTATCAAGAAGTGAATCGTATAAACGTATGAGTAATTTTAGTTTTGTAGTAAGCCCTTTTGGTCATGGTTTTGATTGTATTAGAACATTTGAAGCTTTATGTCTAGGTTGTATTGTTATTATGAAAAAAAGTTTTTTAGATATTATATATGAAGATTTACCTATATTATTAATTGATGAATGGAGTGATATTAATGAAAATCTTTTACAAAAAACATTAATAGAATTTAAACAGAAAAACTTTAATTATGAAAAATTAAAAATGGATTATTGGATTGATTTGGTAAAATCTAAATTCTAAAATAAATTTAGATATTTTTCACAATAATAAAAAGCAATCATTAAGCTAGTTATTTTTTTATTTATATTAATAAAACAACTATTATTACCTAACCATATAGTTAAACATAGTAATTTTGTAATATTATCAAACAAATTTGATTCAAAAATATATTCGTACTCTCGTATAAAATTAATGTTTAAATTATTATCTGTAATTTCTAACTCATCAATATTGATATTATCAAATATACTATAACCTGATAAACCAAAAAGGAGTTTTGCATAATCATATTCGTGCAATCCAAATAATTTTGTTTCTCCAAAAAACCCTCTTGGGTCTATAAAATACAATTTTTCATTTTCATCTATTAATATATTTCCAAGATGTGTATCTCCATGAATCAAATTGTAATAATAACGTTCATTCAAATATTTAAAAATCTTTTCTTGTATTATATCACAATAATACAATATATTTTGTATTTGAAAATTATTTACAGATGTAATAGATTTAAATAAAGAATTGGAATTCCAATTAAATTCATTATATCTATCTATAATTTTTGTTTTAATTTCAATTTGTAAATCATTTTTTAATGCAAATGGTGATATATTAATTTTCGAAGAATGTAAAATATTGAGCTGTTCCCTAATTTTATTAACATAAAATATATAATTGGTCTTATCAATCTTATATGTAAGAATATTAGAATTCTCAATAAACTCTAATACAATTTCTCCGTCAGATTGTTTTATCAAATTAGGCATGTTAAATTGTATATTATTATTTATTATGTATAAATAAAAACTAATCTCGTTATTAATTTTATATTTTCCTAACGAATTTTTAGATTTTTTTATAAATAAGTTATCTATAATAGATATATCATTAAACACAAAACCGTAATTATTATTATTCATAATTATAGAGCGATATATATTAAATAACATGTTAGTTTCTAAATAATAATAAAAATAATAATATAAAATAATCAGCGTTTATATTATTATGTCAATTACTTTTTCCAGTTGTTTTTACATTATTAAATCGAAATTTGACGCATCCATTTATATTGAATGGATGACGAATTTGATTTCTATCGTGAATGAATTTAATTTAGTCATTTATACAGACGAACATAGCAGCAAACACATTCCTCAGCAAGCAAAAGATAATAACCGAATTAAAATCGTAGTGAAACCATTGGACCAATTCTATAACTACAAATATAGGGATTATTGGGTCAAAAATCATGAGAAAAATGTATTACTCAATGATAGGTCTTGCTGGGAGCTGAATATGCTATGGTCCGAGAAAATACGGTTTGTAAAGGAGACTGTTGACAGAAAATACTTTGATACCGAGTTTTATGGTTGGTGTGATATTGGTTATTTTCGTAATAGACACGATGACACACACACCAGCAAATTAACCAAGTGGGGAGCGAATCCAATAGTGTTGAATAAATATAAAGAGAAAGTTTGTTATGCCTGTGTTAATAATAATAACGATTCCATGAACTATTTATATCAATTAGTAAATAAAAAAAATAGCTATGGATTACCTGTGCAGGAAATACCGCCAAATCAAGTTTCTATTGCTGGCGGGTTTTTCTTTCTTCATAAAGACAAAATAGATTGGTGGGCAGAAACATATGATATTAAATTACAGCGATATTTTACACATGAATATTTGGTGAAAGACGACCAGCTTGTCTTGGTAGATTGCATTCTCTCGGATGTGGATAGTTTCACTTTATTTAGAGAAGGGTTGCCTGGATTAGATAATTGGTTTATGTTTCAGAGAATTCTCCACCTTTAAATCCACCTTTGGGAAAGGTGGAGCCAAACCTTGACTGAAAGTGGATAAAAATGTTTACCGAACTATGAGACAAATATATAAGATATAATTTGTTTTAGGGTTTGGCTCCGCAACGCCAGTCCCTTTGGACCTTTTCAAAGGTGGATAAAGGTGGATTCGTTTACTTTAGTGCAACCTTTTCTAAAGGTTGTGTATGATTAGTATTTTAATTCCTATCTATAATGGTATCGAATATATCGACGAATCTGTTTCCTCTGTCTTGAAACAAACGTATAATGAATGGGAGCTTTTAATTGGCATCAATGGACACCCACCAAACTCAGAAGTTTATCAAAAAGCCAAGGAATACGAAGCCAAAAGTGATAAAATACGCGTAATTGATTTTTACCCAACTAGAGGTAAATCGAATACCTTAAATGAAATGATAAAATTATGTAATTATGATTATATTGCTTTGCTTGACGTGGATGATATTTGGCATGAACAAAAATTAGAAATACAAGCCAAATTTTTAAATAACTATGACGTCATTGGGTCGAATTGTGTTTGGTTCGGCGATAGAAATGGGGTCGTTCCTCCTATACCTACTGGTGATATTAGTCATTTTGATTTTAGTTCGGTAAACCCTGTCATAAATTCAAGTGTTATTATAAGAAAAGAGTTGTGCTATTGGAATGAAAATGGTATTGAAGATTATGATATGTGGTTAAGATTGAGAAATCAAAACAAGAAATTTTTTAATCTTCAAGAAATTCTTGTAAAACATAGAATCCATAATGATTCTGCTTTTAATGCAAAAGGAAATGGAGACAAAGTCCCAGACTTATTACGCAGCCACGGTTTTCACCGTTAGAAAAGGTGTAAAAGAAAAGAAATATTTTGTAATATTATTTTATCTTTATGATATATAAAAAATGACTAAAACAAAATTTAGGCGTAATATTCGTTCACCTCGCAGTCGTTCAAAAAAGAATAGAAGTAGAAAAAACAGAAACAGTCGTCGTCTAAGAGGTGGAGCAGAGTGCGATAAAACCATTATAGAACACAATAGTAAAATACTACGTCAATACAAAAATTTAAAATATAATGATACAATAACCGAACAAGAATACAATAAACAATTAGATGATTTAGATAAGCTACTTTCATGCGTCGAAAACGTTGAATATCCCCCAAAGAGTATTAAAGAATTAATAATCTCACCAGCGCGAGTTGTATTAAATTATGTAAATATTGATATGGATGATCATGCTATGTTGATTTAGAGCAACGCGTATTCAATATATAATTTACTATTGTTATAATAAATTATATTTTTCTAATATGTTTGGATTAAGCTTCGTGGAAGTCCCTCTCAACCTTTCCTAAAGGTTGATTTTTATCCATTCAGGCGGACATAAATCACTCGTATCATGATTGGCGCTTGGTCCGAACCACACTGACGGATAACACACTATTTTATCATCATGGGAATTAAAATAAGCACCCCACCAACTAAACGAGCTATTTGCAATTATATTATGATGACAACAACTCATTAAAAGCATTTGTTGCCAATCTGCTAATGTATTATCGCAACGCACAAAACAATATCTAGGAAAACGCTGCGTTAATTTGTCTACTGTCATTTGCACTTCTTCAAGGTCACCGTCTTCACAGAAAAAATATAGGGTAAAATCATCGCGTGGTTGCTGTTTCTGTATATGTGTTAAAGCCCCTTCATAATATTCGTAGGTGGCTATCGGATGATATTCTGGTATTTTTTTATAATCGCCTAATCTAAAATGCATACTAATTGTTTTTTCTAATGATTTCCCTATTAAATCCAAACTTAATAATAATTCGGTTTTCATTTTGCCTAGACCAATGATTCTACATATGGGTTCATAATTTTCTTGAAAATATTTATAACTTTGGAAATAACCGCTTAATAGCACATCTCGGTTCATCATTTCCAATACCAATAATTCGTTATATTGGAAACCTTTTTCACGGATAACATGTAATGCTGGAAACGTGGAAGTTAAAAATGGTTTTAAATTGGAAAAGAATGAATTCCAAAATGTATATCGTAGCGTCGTAGAGCCGCCGCCTAGTGTGTCTTTGTCGATAAATTTAAATTGGTTTCTGCTTTTCATTGCATAGGAAATAGTTGCGAAAATTTGAAATATTTGGTTACCAAGACCTCCCATCAAATTACAGGTAATCATAATATATAATAGTAGGGTTTTGTATTTAATATGATGTCATATAAAATATACAAATAAAATAAAAATGAGTATTTTTGTTGTGTAAATATGACAAACATATTTAATACATAGTATATAATAGGAAACCATGTTTACCGTGAAATATAGACCGACGCGCATGGGCGACTTTGTGGGCAACAAAAATGTTATACAACCATTCATTCAATGGCTCTTGGAATGGGATGAGAACAATAAAAAAACAAAATGCGCATTAATTTCTGGTGTAAATGGAGTTGGCAAATCATTATTGGTGGAGTTGATGCTTAAAAAACACGACTTTAACATGATTCATTTATCGATTGATGAAGATAGAGATAAAGAAACTATAAATAAAACCATTAAACCATTGCTCGCCACGAAGAAAACCATTGATGGACAAGACAACGCGCTCGTAGTGAGCGACATTGATAGCAGTAGCGGCGATTATGGGTTTATAGCGTGTTTAACAGAATGCATCAAGGAAACACAGATTCCGATTATTTGCATTTGTGATGATAGATATAGTCAAAATATCAAGCCTATCTTGAATTATTGTTTTGATATTAAATTGGCGAAACCCAAATACGACGACGTTTATGCATTGATTTATAAAGTAGTCACGACCGAACACATTAAAATAAGCAAGTCTAGTGTAGATAAATTATACGAACAAGCCAACGGAGATATTCGATTTATATTAAATACATTGCAATTGGGTATAATGAAGGGTGGCGACGCCAGCAGTAAAAATATACAGAGTGCAAATATATTTGATACGACTGGGCAATTGTTTTCACAGGAAAATAGTATAGATGAGAAAGTGAAATATTATTGGATGTCGCACGATATTCATACCTTGATGGTTCATGAGAATTATATAAGTAATGTTTTGAATGGCGGCGGCGATGAAGTCAAGCGATTAGAAAACATAGTTTATGCGGCGGATTCGTTGTCTGACGGAGATGTATTAGACGCGGTGTTTAACTTCGAATTAGCGCCTTATGTGGCATTGAATACCATTAAAGCTACGACAAAATGTAGCAAAAGGGGGTTTGCCAAGTTTCCACAGTTTCTAGGTAGAATTTCCACCATGAATAAAAATAAAAGAGAGCAAATGAAATATGAAGATGTGAAGTTCTTTGAAAAAGTGAAAGCTACGAAAGCGACGGTAAAAGCGAAAGCGACGGTAAAAGCGAAAGCGACCAAAGCGACAAAAGCGACCAAAGCGACAAAAGCGACCAAAGCGACCAAAGCGACAAAAGCGAAAAAACAGTGAATCTATCTACAAAATGTAGGGGAACTAATTTTTTTCTGCGATTTTTATGTCCCTTCGTGTGTAGTATCGATGGAAACTTTTAGGGAAGACTTTTTTGGGAAATCCGTTTTTGGACATTTTTTTTGTCCAATTTTCAAAACCCAAAATACTTTATGCCAAAAATGTTTCTGAGACCATAATTGAATTTTATGGTCTGGTCTCTAAAAAAATATTTTTTATTTTGTCACGATATTTTTTTTTATTTTAGGGTAAATATTTAGGAATTATTTTCTTGCAGTATTTTATACTTACAAATGACTTCCGTTTTTGATACAAAAAATGCCAATAATTTTTTTTGTGAAATGTGTGACTTTTATTGCTGTAAAAAATCTAACTTCGAAAAACATATTTTGACACGAAAACATATAAATACTGCCAAAATACTTACAAATACTTACAAATCAAATGCCGAAAATGCCGAAAATATAGATAATTTTGTATGTGAATGTGGAAAAGAATACAAACATCGTCAGAGTTTATATAATCACAAAAAAATATGTAACGTAGAAGAAAAATCTACTAGCTTAGTAGTCAAAGAAGATACTACTGATAAGGACCAACTTATTTTAATGTTGGTAAAACAAAATGCAGAACTGGTAAAAGAAACAACTGATTTTAAAAGTATGATGATGGAAGTAATAAAAAACGGCACTCATAATACTAATACCATCAATACTACCAATTCTCACAACAAAGCATTTAATCTAAACCTTTTCTTAAATGAGACTTGCAAGGATGCGATGAACATTAACGATTTTGTAGAATCTATCAAATTACAGGTGAGCGACCTGGAAAACGTTGGCGAAGTAGGCTTTGTAGAAGGTATTTCAAAAATTATTGTCAAGAATTTGAATGCATTACATGTTACTCAACGACCTATTCATTGCACCGACAAAAAGAGAGAAATCATTTACATTAAAGATGAAAATGTATGGGAAAAGGATGAATCACAATGCAAAATACGCAAGGCCATAAAAAAAGTCGTATCGAAGAACCAACGCTTAATACCCAAATTCAAAGAGCAAAATCCAGAGTATAACAAATCAAATTCGAAGGTTTCCGATAAATACAATAAACTTATTATAGAATCTATGGGCGGTTCTGGAGATAACGATGCGGAAAAAGAAGATAAGATTGTGAGAAATATTGTAAATGCCACCACCATTGATAAAAAATTTGAACTCTTGAACTCTTGAACTCTTGAACTCTTGAACTCTTGAACTCTTGAACTCTTGAACTCTTGAAATTTGATACTACAATATTGCGTATGTAGTATCAAAGAATAGCCACTCTAAAAATCTTCACTGAAATCAAACACTTCTTCACTTTTCGTCTTATTCGCCAACGCATATGCGTCAGTTCTTTTTTCGAAAAAGTTGGTTTTACTTTCTAGAGATATGAGCTCCATCCAATCGAAACAGTTGGTAACATTATAAATCTTTTTATATCCTAGTTGGACACACAAACGGTCGGCCACAAATTGAATATATTGAGTCATTAATTCAGAATTCATACCAATCAACCTACATGGTAACGCATTACAAATAAATTCCGTTTCAATTTCAACGGCTTCTTTGATGATTTCATGAATGCGTGCTTTGTCTATTTTTTTCACCAATTTTGAATACAATAGTACTGCAAATTCGCAATGTAACGCTTCATCACGTGAAATCAATTCGTTACTAAAGGTAAGACCAGGCATTAAACCGCGTTTTTTCAACCAATAAATACTACAAAATGCGCCACTAAAAAAGATACCTTCTATGCACGCAAAGGCCACTAAACGAGTCGCAAAACTACTGCGATTATCATTAATCCATTTTTGCGCCCAATCAGACTTCTTTTTAATACAAGGGAAATGTTCGATAGCATTAAAGAGTTTGGATTTTTCTTCAGTGTCTTTAATATATGTTTCGATTAAAAGGGAATACGTATGACTGTGTATATTCTCCATTGCAATTTGAAACCCATAAAATGCTCTGGCTTCCGATACTTGCACATCATTCATAAAGCGTGAAGCAAGGTTTTCCAAAACAATCCCATCACTCGCCGCAAAAAACGCCAAAATCATTGATATAAAATATCTTTCGTTTCGGTCTAAGCTCTCCCAATGGGTTACATCTTTTGTTAAATCTATTTCTTCTGCTCTCCAAAAACAATCAATTTGTTTTTTATACATTTCCCAGATGTCTTGATGTTTGATTGGAAACATTACGAAACGATTATCGTCAGGAGCTAGCAAAGGTTCTGCGTGGTTTTTTGACATCCTAAATAATATATAAGGAAGATTTTATATTTTTTTAATAAACAATAAAACAAATTAAAACAAATAAAAACAAATAAAAACAAACTAACCAAATAAAATAACACTTTATTGTAAGAATGGAATATACAATTGTTCCTGTGAATATGACTCTAAAACAAAAAGACGAGAGATTACTTCATATAGAAGAAATCGTCGAAGCAAAAAAAAGAATGCTACTAGAAAAACAGAAGAAATTTCGATTTATTACCAAACAAAACCATTTTTTATCCGAAGTAAAAAACGACTATGTTACATATTATAATTATATTGTGCAGCAAAAACAAGAGCAAATCATGGCTCTAGAAATATTAAATAGTTATATAAATGAGATAAAAAATCAAGGTTATTTAAGTAAACATAATATGGAGGATGCCAAGTTTGAACAAGAGAAAATATTAAAGGAAGTAGATTCAATTAAAAAAGGTTTAGAATCTATTATTAAAGATACCCAATATATCAATACCAAGTTATAGATTCTAATTTGTAATTTAGAAAATACAATAAAATTATTTATAATATTATTTTATTATATACCATATGTCAAACCCTCCCCAATTCTTAACGGATTTTATGAATAATATGAATAAACTGAAACAAATGAATCAAAGTGTTCAAAAGACGATTGACGACAAAACAAAATTCAACACCACGTTAAACAATCGTTTAAAAAACATTAATGGTTTAATTCAAAAGTTGGCGACAGATATTAATAATTTAAAGGCGAAGGTTGATGGTTTACAAGGACAAGTAAATACAAATTCCACTGCAATAGGCGACAAAGACAAACAAATTGCGGATTTGGCACAAAAAATGAAAACTTTAGAGGCTGAAAAAGTATCATTAACACAACAATTAGGCGATTTACAGAACAAAACAACTGCAGAAACGGGTGATTTACAAAAAAGAATAAATGATGCAGAAGCAAAAATACGTGCGTTAATCGACCAAAATGCTATTTTAGAAGACCGCGCAAAGGCTTTAGACGCGGAATTAACCAGTAAAGGAGATTTACCGCGCCAGCATGCCGAAGAAATTAAAAAACAAGCCGACGGATTTAAAGAAGAATTAGAAAAACAACGTTTAGCA
>Ga0114966_10003686_pt1 | contig 13343 bp, 10 predicted proteins | sample M_130207_XF_Meta_FD_87029 | JGI IMG/M metagenome (GOLD analysis project Ga0114966, IMG submission 87029) | Freshwater microbial communities from Lake Montjoie, Canada to study carbon cycling - M_130207_XF_MetaG | ecosystem: Environmental > Aquatic > Freshwater > Lake | place: Lake Montjoie... | reverse complement strand
TGGGGGGTCGCGATGCCGCTGTGCGGCACGCCGATCGGAAACCCGCTCGGCTGGGCGATGGCGGTCCAACTCGGCCTCTTCGCCGGAGTCTTCGAGTGCCTGCAGGTGATGCGTGACGCGCCGGACGACGCCGCGCAGGGTTTGCGGACGACCGGGGTCGTCCTCGGCCACCGCCGCACGCTGCTCCTGGCGCGCGCGCTCATGGCCGCGGCGTCGGCCTGGTCGCTGGTCGTCCTGAGCGTCCTCGCCGCCGCCGTGAGTGGCTACGCGGTCGCGACGCGCGTGGAGGAAAAGGACGTCGGTCGGGCGTGGACCTCGGTCAAGGTGATCTACGGCGTCGCGTGGCTCGCCATCTGCGCGGTCGTCCTCCTGCACGGGCGCAGCGCGGGGTTGATGGCCTCGGTGGTGGGTGTGCCATTGCCGTCCGGAGTGGCCCCGTGACGACGGAAACGACCCAGTCCGGCTTGTCGGCCGGGGGCCGGGTCAAGGGCGCAAGCGACGTCGTCGTGGTCGGTGCAGGGCCGGCGGGCTGTGCCGCCGGCATCGTGCTCGCCCGCGCCGGCATCGACGTCTGCGTGATCGACGCGGCCGTCTTTCCGCGCGACAAGATCTGCGGCGACGCGCTCTCGAGCGGGTCGATCCGGCTGCTCGACGAACTCGGTGCGGGGGATGCCGTGCGCGCGGCCCCGCACGCGGTCGTCGACCGCGCGGCGGCGGTCTTCCCCGACGGCACGCGCATCGAGCGACGCTACGACGAGCCGGGCCTGATCGTGCGGCGCATCGACCTCGACGATGCCCTGCGTCGCACCCTCGAGGCCTCGGGCGCACGCCTCCTGCAGGGCTCCCGGGTCGGCGACTTGGTCCGGGAAGGCGATCGCGTCGTCGGCGTTGCCGGCACCGGCCTGCGCTGGAGTGCCGGGGTCGTGGTCGCGGCCGACGGCTACGGCTCCCGTGCGCTCGACCCGCCCGGGCCCGGCCCCGCGCGTGGTCCCTGGCTCGGACTCGCCGCGACCGAGTACTGGAGCGGCGTCGACTTTGCGTTCGGCGCGGGCACCTGCGACCACTGCTTCGAGGAGGACCTGCCGCTCGGCTACGCGTGGATCTTCCCCCCGGTCGACGGTCTCTCCAACGTCGGTGTGTACGTGCGCGCCGATACCTACGCTCGCCAGGGGCGCCGGCTCGGGGATCTCTTCGACGCTTTCCTCGACCGCCATGCGGCGCGCTTCCGCGGCGGCGAGCGGGTGGGCCCGCGTCGCGCGTGGTCGCTGCCCATCGCCCCGCGTCCGATGCAGGTGGCCCGGCCGGGTCTCCTCGTGTGCGGCGACGCGGCCGGCTTCATCGATCCCTTCACCGGCGAGGGGATCTGGCAGGCGCTCAGCACCGGGATCTCGGCCGGAGAGACGGCGCGCGACGCGGTCCGCGAAGGCGGGCTCGGGGTGGCGCTGCGGGAGCGCTACGCCGGTGATTGCGACCGGCTCGTCACCCGGCCGAGTCGGCGCAAGCTGCTCCTGCAACACGCCCTGCGCATGGTGGTGCGCGGCGGTCTCTACCGCAATCCGCTCGTGCGCGCGGCCCTGCGCGCCGGCTACCAGCGCCGCGCGACCGAGATCACCAGGAGTGCGACCGGGCGCCCCGCGTGGAACCCGGGTCCGACACGCGGTCATCTCTGACGGCCTCAGGCCCGCAGCAGTCTCCGCAGGCGCCAGCGCAAGGCCCGGCGCAGCCGTGACGCGGGCTTCGGCAGCTCGCCCCGCCAGGGCGCGGGGTGGACCTCGTAGAATCGCCGGACCGCGTCGAGGTCCCAGATCCCGAAGTACTTCTGGTCGTCGATGAACTCGTCGCCGAGTTGCTCGGGATGGATCGCGAGCGGCGGCGGCAGCGAGAAGGGCGGAATCAACAGGTTGATGGGTCGGTACCCGCCGATCTCGATCTCCTCGTTGTGGCGGTGCGGATCGGTCAGGTTCACGGTCGCGACGAGAAGGCGCGCGCCGCTTTCCACGAAGCGTCCCAGGACCCGCAGCGCTTCCCGATCGGGCAGGTGCTGCAACCCGTCCCGCTCGAGGACCAGGTCGGCGCGCGGAAGGATCGTCGATGCGAGGTCGGCGTGTTCCACCCGCGCGTTGGCGAGCCCCAGTTCGACGATGCGCCTTCGCGCGGCCTCGACCGAGGCCGCCATCGCGTCGAACCCGACGTAGGAGATGCCGGGATGTTCCGCGAGAAAGTGCGACATCCAGAAGAGGTCGCCGCAGGGAGCGTCGACGATGCTCTCGACCCGGTGCTCGACCACGATCTCGGCGAGCTTGCGGCGCAGCCGGACGGTGCGTTCGAGATCCGAACCCGGACCCGACAACGACTTGTCGATACCGTCCCGGTCCTCGCCCCACAGTCGCGGGTTCCCGCCGAACACCTCGATCGATCCCACGTGGTGGCCATACACCATCGACCGCGGAAAAATGACCCGGTGCGGCTGCTCCTCGCTTGCCGGGGCCGGCCTTGACCCCGCCGTGTCCGCCGGTCCAAGTTGTCGACTCATGTCGCGCCCCGGGATCGACCGCGCTGCCGCCCTGGGCGTCTACCTGGCGCTCGCCGCGGGCACGCTCGCACGCGACGGCTTCTCGATCCCCTGGCACTACTGGCAGTTGCTCCCCGTCGACGCCCTGCGCGACGCGCCCGCCGCGGCCCTGCTCGACCTGCACGCGCAGCCGCCATTCCTCAACGCGCTGCTCGCGCTCATGCTCGCGCTCTCCCGGGCGACCGGCTTCTCGCCCGAAGCGATCGGCGGGGTGTTGCAGCTCGCGGCCGGGGCGGTGGGTATTCTCGCAGTGAACGAACTCGCCGCGCGACTCGTCGCGCATCGCACCATGCGGATCGCGATCATGGCACTCGTTCTGCTGAACCCGTTCCTCTACGCTTCGATCGCGCACTTCACCTACACGCCCTGGGAGATGGTGTTCTTCGCATTGCTCGGCGTGTGCGGCCTCGCCTGGTTCGAGGCACCGGGCCCGGTGCGCCTCGCAGCGCTCCTCGCGACGGCGTTGCTACTCGTCCACACCCGCACGGTCTGGCACCCGGCATGGTTCATCGGCATCGTCGCCCTCGCCCTCATCCCGGTTCGCGGGCGTCTCGCGGGCCGCCGGCGCGCGATCGCTGCGGTGGTCGCGATGGCGTTCGCGCTCCTGTCCGCCTGGCCGACCAAGAATCTCGTCCGATTCGGGTTCTTCGGCTTCTCGAGCTGGCAGGGCTACTACTCGTCGCGCAACGTCGTCGACTCGGGTTTCGTGCAGGGCTTCTTCGCGCGTTCAGCCGACGAGCAGCACGACCCGGCGGTCATGGAACGACTGCGCCAGTTCGTGCCGCCGGAGTTCGCCGGGCGCCCGGTGCTGGCCGCGTTGCAGAAGCCCGACGGTTCGCCGAACTGGAACCACTTCTCGATCATCCCCGTCTCCCGCGAACTCGGCCGGATTGCGCGCGGCATCCTCGCCGAGCGCCCGGGCCTGCTGCTCGAACGACTCCGGATGTACTACCTGAACGGTCTTGCGACCTTCGAAGGACGCAACCCGTACACCGACCGCCTGGGCTGGGACCTGGTGCGCGGCGACGCCAACGAGAGTCGGTGGGCGCGCGCCTACGAGGCCGTCGCCGTGCAGCGCTTCCGCAGTCGCGACGTCGGCCCGGCGCCGCGCCTCACCACCGGCATGGCGTTCCTCTACCCGTTGCTGCTGCTCGCACCGCTGCCGGTGCTGTGGCGCCGACGTCGGCGCTTCGGCGCCCCCGAGGCGACGATCGCGTTCATGCTGTTCTGTGGAGTCTGGGTGACCACGCTCATCCTGGCCGTCGACGGCATGGAGGGTGCGCGCAGCCGCTGGGCCGTGCAGCCGTTCCTCTGGATCGGCGTCGCGTGGGCCATCGAGGCGCTGCGCGCGGACCGGCATTCCCGCTGAGGGCGGTCGCTGCGGCTCAGCGCAGGCGGATCGCGAGGAACGCGGTGTCGCCGGTGCGGTCCTTGTACTCCCGGATGTCGTCGCGTGCGGGATCGATCGCGCCCGAGGCGAGCAGCCTGGAGCGCGCCCAGGGCAGGATCGTGTACGGCTCGGGGTGCAGCAGGTAGATCGTGTTCGGATCGGGATCGAGTCGGATCGTCTCGCCGCGCTGCAGCGCCCAGACCGGTTCGAGCAGTCGCGGGCCGTCGGTCAGGACGGCGAGTTGCTCGTTGAAGCCCCAGTCGAGGCTCACGACCGTGATCTCGGGGTGGCCGTCGATCTCGGCGGCGAAGCGGTGCAGGGCATCCGACCACAGGCCGCGTCCCCCGGACTCCGTGAGGAAGCGCTCGGTTCGACCGATCGCGTAGAGGTGGCCCGCCAGCACGGCGACGACGGCCAGTGCCGCGGCGGCGCGCGCCGTGCGCCGTGGCCCTTCGGCCGCGACCAACCCTTCGGGAGGAGCCTGCCAGAGCCGGAGGGCCGCGAGTGCGATCGCGAGGTGCGGAAACGGGTAGACCAACGTCCAGTGGTGGAGGAAACTTGCGTTGGGCACGAACCACAGGGCTGCGAGGATCGAGCCGCAGGCGAGCAGCAGGAAGCGGGCCAGCCGGTCGCGCGAGCCGTCGGGGCGCACCCGCAGCGCCGATGCGGCGAGCACGATCGCCGAAAGCAGGAAGACGATCCCGTAGGGCGTCCGGAAGGGGGCGGGCGCCTCCCACATGTGCTCGAAATTTCCGCCCACCCGCATGAGTCGATGGAAGTACGAGCCGTCGAACATGGCGACGATCGCGCCCGGCTTCTGGATCCACTGGCGCGGATCGCCGGCGCCGAACTCCGCCATCGCGCCCAGTACGCCGCGCAGGTTGAGCAGCATCGGCAGCGCGCCGAGCAGGAGACCGCCGGCGAGTGCCGCGGCTTGCGCGCGGCGCTCGCGCAGGGCCGTGCACAACTCGCCCGGCCAGGCGAGGCACGCGGCGAATGCACACCCGGCGAGCAGGACTGCGAAGTCGATCTTCGCCCAGAAGCCGAGTCCGAAGGCCAGTCCCGCGACCAGCGCGTCGCGCGTGACCCGGCCCTGCCAGGCGCGTGCCGCGAAGAGCAGTCCGGCGAAGCGGCAGACGAAGCCGGGCACGACCGGACCCCAGTCGTGAACCACGATGAAGAAGAACGAGGGGTCGAGCCCCAGGAGTGCACCCGCGAGGATCGCCGGCACCGTTCCGAGCAGGCGTCGGGCGAACAGCATGAAGAGGAGGAGGCCGAACAGCGCCCAGCCGAGGCTCGCCATGCGCAGCACGGCGGCGCTCGTGCCGAAGGCGGCGAAGGCCGGCGCGAACATCCACGACTTGAGCGCGCCGTAGTAGCCGGCCATGACCCAGGGCAGGCGTCGCCCCGCGAACGGCAGCGTGACCACGGTCGGGATGTGCTCCGTGCGCACCTGCCCGGTGACGAGATCGCGGGCGAGGCCGGCGAGCGCGGCCTCGTCGTAGTTCAGTCCGGGCGTGCCGCGGTTGGGCAACGCGAGCACGACCGCCACGATCGCGAGCGCGGCCCATGCGGCGAGGAGCCCGGCGAGTCCACCCCGGGCCGGGCCATCGGGTGCCCCGCGTGCCCCCCCGGGCGTCGCGTCGCCTCGCCCGAGCGGCCCTTCCCGCCCCTGTCCGCCGCCGTCCATCGCTGCGGGCTGATGCTCGCCCGGCGCGCTCGATGTCAAGTCGCGCGCCGCATGGTGGTGCGGCTCGGCCGACACGGCTAGTCTGCTTCCCCGTGACGACAGAACGCGCCCCGCGGATCCAACTCGTCCCCGACATGCCGATCTGCCAGCAGGACCTGCCGCTGGACTGGTACCAGGAAGAGTTCCGACCCTACGCCGAGGAATACCTCGCCTTGCCCGACCGCACGCCGGCGACGGTGCTCCCCTGGATGGACTCCTACATCCGCCCGGCGCTCGACGTGCTCGGGCCGAAGACCATGCTGCTCGCGCACTACTACATGGGCGGCGAGATCGTGAAGCTGGTCGAGCGCTACGGCGGGCACATCGCGGACTCCTACCAGCTCGCCCTCCAGGCCGTGCGACACCCCGACAAGAAGATCTTCGTCGAGTCGGCCGTGCACTTCATGGCCGAGGCGATCGCGATCCTCGCCGGTGACGACCAGCAGGTTTGGATCACGAACCCGAAGTCCGGCTGCACGATGGAGATGATGGCCAAGGACTTCATGATCGAGCCGGTGTTCGACGACCTGGTCGCGCACTACGGCGACGACATCGTGGTCGTCGCCTACATGAACACCTCGGGCCGGGTGAAGGCGCTGGCGGGCCGCACCGGCGGCGCCGTGTGCACCAGCTCGAACGCGAAGCGCGTCGTCTCCTGGGCGCTCGCGCAGGGCCGCAAGGTGTTCTTCGTCCCCGATCGTCATCTCGGCGAGGTCGTCGCCGGCTGGATCGGGCTCGGCCCCGCGGATCTCTTCGCGTGGGGCGGCGGAACCACCGGCAGCGCGCAGACGGTCGCGGGTCTTTCTCCGGCGGACCGGGCACGACTCGACCGGGCGAAGATGGTGCTGTGGGGCAGCTTCTGCGGCGTCCACACGGTCTTCACGCCGGCCCACGTGCACTGGTGGCGCGAGCGGGGCTATCGCGTGCTCGTCCACCCCGAGTGCCCCAAGGTCGTGGTGGACGTGGCCGACGGCGCGGGTTCGACGTCCTACCTCTGGGACGCGGTCGAGCAGTCGCCCGCGGGGTCGAAGCTCGCGATCGCGACCGAAGGGCACTTCGTGCGCAACGCACGCGAGCAGGCGGCCCGGCGCGGCGTCGACGTCGTGAACCTCGCCGACATCCCCGCACCCGGCTTCCAGGGCATGGGATGCGGCTGTGCGACGATGTCGCGCAACGACCCGCCGCACCTGGTCGCGATCCTCGACCTGCTGGTGAAGGGCCGAGCACCCGACCTGAACCGGGTGTTCGCTGGCGACTCGGTGAGCGAGACGACCGGTCTGCGCGAGCGACTGGACTCCGCCGAGCGGGCCGCCGTCGTGCGCGACGCGCGCCGTTCGCTCGAGCGCATGATCGAGATCACCGAGCAGCGCGACTGACGCGACGGGGAGGCCCGGGCCACCTCGCCGGCGACCCGGTATTCCGGCGGATCAGAAGGGGATATCGCCGCGCCGCGGCCGGATTCCCGCGGTCGTCGCGCTCGTCGTGGCCGCCGCGCGCGGTCGGTCGCGATCCTCGCTCCGGCCGAAGCCGATGTCCTTGCGGGTGCGCCGGAGCACGGCGAGCGCTCGCTCGAAGTCGCCGCGCCCGAGTTCCGGCTCGGTCCGGGTCGGGTCGACGATGCTCTCGAGGACGGCGGTGTCGACGAGTTCCCGCAGGTGTGCGCCGGAAAGCCCGGAGGTCGCCTCGGCGAGTTCCGCTATGGCGCGGGCCCGCTCCATGACCGGGTGATCCTCGAGGAACAGGCGGAGCATGCGCGCGCGCTGCTCGGCTTCGGGCAGCCCGATGTCGAGGCGGCGGTCGAAGCGCCCGGGGCGGCGTAGCGCCTCGTCGAGCGCGTCGGCGTCGTTCGTGGTGGCGACGACCACCATGTCGGTGTTCGGCGAGAAGCCGTCGAGCTGGGCCAGGATCTCGCCGAGGAAGCCGCCGGACGACCCGTGGCCGCGCTGACCCGCCACGAGGTCGACGTCCTCGAAATAGAGCAGCGCGGGCGAGCGCTGGCGGGCCCACTCGAAGAAGAAGCCCGGATCGTCCTCCTTGTCGAAGGCCCCGGGCGTCACCCAGGCGACGGTCGTTCCCTGAAGTTCGTTCACGAGCGCGCGCGCGATGCAGGTCTTGCCGGTTCCCGGCGGGCCGGAAAGCAGCAGGCTGCGACTCCCCGGCAGCCGGTGGCGCGACTCCCCGGCGCGGGCGCGCAGGAAGAGGGTGGTGTTGCGGCGCACCTCGTCGAGGATGGTCTCGGGAAGGATCACGTCCTCCCATCCCATGTCGACCAGCGGCAGGGGGCGCATGCCGTTGGAGTCGAAGACGGTGTGCTTGCCGCGCGTGGAGCGCCGCTGGTCGAAGGAGTCGCGCAGGCCGGCGAGGAGCGGTGACTTGGCCGGGTCGGTCGCCGGGTGCAGGTCCACGAGCAGGCCGAAGGACTCGAAGGGGCCGGAGTTCTCGCGAAAGACGTGGGCCGCCGCGCGCTCGCCGAATCCCTCGAGCAGGACGACGCCGCGCACGAGCGAGGAGTGCTCGTCGCCGGCGGGCCCCTTGCTCTGCCGGTAGACCGGTCGGCAATCGGTCGGCAACGAGTCCGCGGGGCCGAGCACGGTCGCCCGGACCTCGGGATTCGCCCGGTGGTCTCCGAGCCCGAGCCAGGCGGATAGCGCGTGGATCGCAAGTGGAATCGCGAAGCCGTGGCAGTCCATGTGCTCCACCCGGGCTCCTGCGTCGAGCCCGATGAACCCGGCGATCTCGCGTCGCATTCGGTTCTTCGCGAAGTCGCTGTCGAGCATCGGGCGAAAGGCTTCGGCGACCGCCGCAGCCATCTCCGCGTAGCCGGTGCCCGTCGCCTTCCCGTCGTCGGCGCGCCGGCCGTCCGATGGCGTGGATCCGCCTCCCGGTTCATCGGTTCTCATGGGCTCCCCTTCCGGGGCGCTTGCCCCGCCTGCGTACGTCCAGGATCGGAATATGGCTTCGCCGGGAGACAACGCGTGTCCGGAAAGCGTGCGGTGAACAAAAAAAGAACGGGGTGGCCGGAGCCACCCCGTTCGATCGCTTCGTCCGCTCCGTGGAGCGGGCTAGGCCGATTACTTGCGGATGTCCTTCTTGAGCTTGTTCTGGCAGCTCTCGAGGGCCGACTGGCAGGCGGTATCCGGCTGGATGATCGGCGGAGGCGGCGGCAGGGGAGCCATCGCCACACGGTGATCGCCGCCCCAGACATAGCCGAGCGCGCCGTTGATGCTGTGGAAACCGCTGTCGAACGCGTCGCCATTCGGCTTGTCCCACGCCCAGAGGTAGGAGTAGCCGATGCCGAAGTACATCTGGTCGGTGAAGAAGAACTTCAGGCCGGCCTCGGGAGCGAGCGCACCCGAACCGAAGGAGTTCGAGCGGTGACCCTCACGATAGTTGTACTGGCGCTGAACCTGACCGTAGACGCCGCCCAGGCCGATGCCGACGTAGGGGACGACGATCTGGCCGATCGAGCCCAGATAGGGAACTCCGCCAACGGTGTTGCTGATGACGTTGTTCGCCGGGGCCACGTTATAAAGCAGGTCTGCGTAGACCAAGGTGCCGCCGAGCACGTTCTGCGAATCGTGCACACGGCGACGGTTGTCGAACTCGTCACGGTAGAAGTTGCCGTCCGCCCACGCGACGTTGACCGACTGCGCGAGGCTCAGCTCGAACCACTCGGTGATGAAGTAGCCGAAACGGCCGTTGACCCCGAACGCACCACCGTTGCCGCTCGAGTTCATGTTGAGGTTGAATCCACCCTGGATGTCGAAATCACCCCGGAGCGGTGCTGCGTTGGCCACGCCCGCCGCCGACAGCCCCACAACGATACACAATGCAGCAATTACCCTCTTCAATTCAGCCTCCTTTCGGCACTCCTCTCTCAGGCGCCGTGACAAGGGGGCCTCTGCCGCCGATGGCTGGGCCGGCCCCTCACACTCAGAAATCTGCGCCCCTTACACCTTTTCGGCAGGCGAGATGCAAGGTGTCCGAGGCGGAAAATCCACCGACGGGGCGGTTTGGGGGCAAAAAACTCGGATTCAGCTGGTCTGGTATGGCGTTTGCTTCGGCGCCAACCGCCCTAGGTACCTGAAAAAACAAGCGTTTTCCGGCTTTCGGCCGGAACGCCGGCCCGCTGCCGGGTTGAACCCGGTTTGCCCGGTCCGGGGGCGATGTTCGGGAAATTTCCCCCGCGGGCGCTGGCGTCGGCCGCATTTCCGACCCCGAGGGCCCGGGTTCTTCAGGCCCTCTCCTGCCGGTGCAGGCGCAGCGCCGCCCGGGAGCGTCCCGCGATTTCCGCGCGGAGTTCGGCGGGGCGCAGGACCTCGATCCAGGGCGAGCTGCTCATGACCCAGTTGGCGAGTTCGACCGTCCCGCGAACCTGCATCGTGACGGTGGTGCGCCCGTCGTCGCGGCGGACGATCCGCTGGGTCGGATGGATCGTGCGCTTGGCGAGGTAGGCCACCGTCTCGTCGTTGTGGACCAGTAGTTCGACCTCGGTCTCCGGGCCCTCCACGACGCCGAAGAGGCCCGCGGTGTAGACCTCGGGGCGGAAGCCGCGCGGGTAGCGGAATCGTCGCGGGCGGCCGTCGGCACCGCGCATCGGGCTGGCGGAGCGGATCCGCTCGACGGCGAACCAGCGGATCCCCTCGCCGTGCTGGCTGCGGCCGAGCAGGTAGAGGCCGCCGCGATAGCCGAGCAGCGTGTAGGGCTCGACCTCGTGCCCGCGCCCCTTCCCCATGAGACCGCCGTAGTCGAGCGCGAGGCGCTGCTGATCGACCAGCGCCTGCACGAGCACGCCGATCGTCGCGTCGTGGTCGCGGTAGTCCTTAGGCGTCACGGTGAGCGCGAAGAACTTGCGGTCGATGTCGCGCAGGCGCCCGCGCTGCGACGTCGGTAGCGCTCGGAGCATCCGCTCCCACAGCATCTCCATGCCCTGCTCGAGCACGGTCCCCTGGAGGTGGCGGATCATCGACCAGGTGAAAAAGAAGGAGACCGCCGCCCAGGCCCCGGCCTCGGTGGGCGCCTGGCGCACGGCGAGGCGCAGGAAGCGGCGGTTGCCGCGCTTCTCGACCTCGATCAGCGGTCGCCCGCTCGCGTCGCGCAGTTCCTCGGTGCAGGCCTGCGCGTAGCGCACGACCGTGCGGCGGGCGATCCCGAACTCGGTTTCGATCGCCTCGAAACTCCAGCCGAGCGGCCGGTCGAAGAGGCCATGGACGATTCCCGCGAGTCGCGTAGCCGCGCCGTAGGTCGGCTTGCGGCGCCCTCGTGCTCCGCCCTCGCGGGGCCCTCCCGGGGCCGCGCGCCCGGTGCGTCTGCGTCCGGCTCCCCCGTCGCCCGGTTTGCCCATGGGATTCCCCCTTGCCCGGATGTCCGGGCTCAGTCGTCGGCGAAGACCGCCGCGACCGGCGCGTGATCACTCGTGCCGAACTCCCGGAACGACCGGCAGGCGCTCGCACGCTTCGCAAGGTCCTCGCTCGCGAGCACGTAGTCGAGCCGCCACCCGATGTTGCGCTGGCGCAGGTTGCGCCAGGGCGCCCACCAGGTGAAGAGTTCGTCGTTCTCGGGATCGAGTGCGCGACCGACGTCGACGACGCCGCGGGCGAGAATGGCCTCGAGCAGCGCGCGCTCCTCCGGTCGCTGGCAGATCCCGTTCTTCTTGCGCTCCTTGGGGTGCACGTCGCGCTCGGTGCGCGTCACGTTGAGGTCGCCGCACAGGAGCAGCCTGCGACCCGACTCGTGGACCGCGTCGACGTAGTCGGCCATCGCCCGCAGGAACGCGGTCTTGCTCGCGAAGTCCTTGCCGCCGTTGGGCACGTACACGGAAGCTACGACGAGATCGTCGAGCACCGCGTGCACGATGCGGGTTTCCGCGTCGAAGTCCGGATGGGTGAAGGCGGGCTCCTGCGGCCAGCGCGAGCGTCGGAGGTGAAGGGCGACGCCCGAGTAGCCGCCGCTGCCGTGCCAGCAGCACCAGAAGTCGTCGAGCGAGGCGACGGTCGCCGGGACCTGTCCGGTCGCGGCCTTGACCTCCTGCAGGCAGACGATGTCGGGGCGATCGCGTTCGATCCACTCGAGCACCTGGTCCTGTCGGGCGCGGATGCCGTTCACGTTCCAGGTCACGACCTTCATGGCGACCGCCTCCTTAGCGGCGCAGTGGGCCCGGGGCACGCGTCGTGACGACCCGCCGCCCGCCGTCGAGCGGCCACCCGCCGGCGCTTCCCTCTCGGAGGCGAGGTCGCGGCCTCCCTCCACGGTCGGATCGCGGCGGACAGGCCGGCTCGGGGTGCCCGCGCCGGTGACTGGCCCGGTCCCGCTGGCGGCCCCCCCGGGCATCTGCCAAAGCCGGAGTCTGCAAGCCGCGGAGGTCGAAAGAAATGCGCACCCGAGTCACCGAGATGTTGGGGATCGACTTCCCGATCCTCGCCTTTTCCCACTGTCGAGACGTCGTCGCCGCGGTGAGCGGGGCCGGCGGCCTGGGCGTGCTCGGCGCGGTGGCACACTCGCCCGAGCAACTCGACATCGACCTCGCGTGGATCCGTGAGCGTACGGGCGAGCGCCCCTTCGGGGTAGATCTCCTCATGCCGAGCAAGTATGCCGGCGCGAAGGAAGGCGGACTCGACGCCGCCGGGCTGCGGGCGATGTTGCCGCACGAGACCCGGGAGTGGATCGATGCGCTGCTCGAGCGTTACGGCGTCCCCGCGCTGCCGGAGAAGGAATCCACCGAGGACTCGCCCGGGCGGACGCTCTCGGTCGACCCGCGCTCCTTCGGGCCGCTCATCGACGTGGCCTTCCGGCACCGCGTCGGCCTGCTCGCCTCGGCACTCGGCTCGCCGCCGGCCTGGCTCGTCGAGCGTGCTCGTGCCGAGAAGATCCCGGTCGCGGCGCTAGCCGGCAAACTCGACCATGCGATCGCGCACCGCGACGCCGGCGTGGACCTGATCATCGCGCAGGGCACCGAGGGCGGCGGTCACACCGGCGACGTCGCGACGATGGTGCTCGTGCCGCAGGTCGTCGATGCAGTGGCACCGATCCCGGTGCTCGCGGCCGGCGGCATCGCGAGCGGTCGCCAGGTCGCGGCCTCGCTCGCGCTGGGTGCCGAGGGCGTCTGGTGCGGCTCGGTCTGGCTCACGACGCAGGAAGCTGAGACCTCGCCGGTCATGAAGGAGAAGTTCCTCGCCGCGACCTCGGACGACACGCGGCGGTCGCGCTCGCTCACCGGCAAGCCGGCGCGCATGTTGCGCACGGCCTGGACCGACGCATGGGAATCGCCGGGCGCCCCCTCGCCACTGCCGATGCCGCTGCAGAGCATGGTCGTCGCAGACGCGCAGCGCCGGATCCACCGCGTCGCGCACCAGGGCGACAACGGGGCGCGCCAGCTCGTCACCTATTTCGTCGGCCAGGTGGTGGGGCAGATGAACACGGTGAAGTCCTCGCGCGCGATCGTCGGCGAGATGATCGAGGAATTCATCGACGCGACCGAGCGCCTGCACGGGATCCTCGGCTCCGAGTAGCCGCCCGCTGCCGCCCATCGCCGGCCCGACGGCCGCGCCCGTTCTCAGCCGCGAGCGCGCACCGACCCGAGACCGCCGTCCACGCCGAGCACCTGACCGGTGACCCAGGATTGCTCCGGGTCGAGGAGCCAGGCGATGGCGCTC
>Ga0114966_10003685_pt1 | contig 13346 bp, 9 predicted proteins | sample M_130207_XF_Meta_FD_87029 | JGI IMG/M metagenome (GOLD analysis project Ga0114966, IMG submission 87029) | Freshwater microbial communities from Lake Montjoie, Canada to study carbon cycling - M_130207_XF_MetaG | ecosystem: Environmental > Aquatic > Freshwater > Lake | place: Lake Montjoie... | reverse complement strand
ATCTATATCATAATTATCATAATTATCATTATTATCTATATCAATGCTAGTTAATGATAATATATATTTATTATCTAATTTAATAATTAATCCATCATTTCCAAAAATAAAATCATTTCCAAAATAATCATTTATACTAATATTTTTTATATTATATAAAATATTAATATTAAATGATAAATTATTAAATTCATTAGATACAAGTTGATCGAATATCATATCTTTATATTTATTTTTATGCAATACTAATTCATTAGTATATTTTTTAATATTATCTAATATTGTAAGTTCTTCATTATTAGTTTCAGTTGTTCCTGAAATATTACGTAATTTTCCATCTTTATAAACATAAATATAAACTCCTAATCTAATATTAAAAGACTGAGAATTAATAGTTGTAATTAAATGTATTGGTATTTTAGAAGACATAGACATATAAGATATATTAAATTGATTTGATAATTGTTCTTTAATAAGCCCAATAAGAGCTATTTTTTCATATTGAGAAAACATATTTTCAATCTTTCTTGATTTACCAATCTCTATAGAAGGTTGTGTTGTAAATATAATAGATGCATAACTTATAGAGTTTTGTGATAAATCTGTAATATTTAATAGATTTGTTAAATCGATTGGATTAAAATCCATAAGATTATATTTAAATTTATCTTTCATTAATGATAATGATGTATAATAACAACATACTCTAGAATATATTTTTCCTATTTGTAATTCTTTATTTTGAATTTTATTTATATATTGGTTCTGGTTCTGGTTCTGATTATCCCAATTGTTATCCCAATTATTTACATTAGTATTTTTATATATATTTGGTGATTTACTACCGTTGCTACTTGAAGATGATGAAGATGAAGATGATGAAGATTCTAAACCACCTAATAAACCATTCATAATTTTTGAAAAAAAATATATAGCTAATATTCCATTTGAAGGTGCATTTTGAATAAATAAAATATCATCTATTTTTTGACTTCGTGATTTAATACCATTTATACAATCATACATAAATTGCAATATTTCATTATCTTTATATCTTATATTTTGATATATATGTGATTTTATTTTAGTTTCAAAATTACCATTAATATGTGATAAATCGCTAGTACATATTAAAATTGTATCTTTATTTTTTAATAATTCTATTAAAGTTAATAATATTTTACGAATATTCTCGCGCGTTTTACTATCTATTAAGTTTATACTATTACTAATAAGAAATGGTAATAATACTATAGGATATGTATTTTTAGTAATATTGTATTTTTCTTGTATTTGTAATTGATTTTCTATAATTGTTTCAATAAATGGAAGCTGATTATAAAATGATTGTTCTTCTGCGAAAAGATTATCATTAATTTCTAAATATGGTTTTAAATAATCTATATTTTTTGTATCTATTTGAATATTTTCTTTGTTATTTTCTTTGTTATTTTCTTTGTTATTTTCTTTATTATTATTATATGAAGAAATATCAGTATAAGATGTACTAATAATATTATTTGATGATTTATTATTAGTACATAATAATATTATACGTTTAATAGGTTGTGTTCTTCCTATTATTTGAGAATAAGCTGATACAGAACAAAGACCAGAATTACTTATACTTGATTGTGGTACTAATAATCCTTTAATTGTATCTGGATGTACATTTGAATTAAAATGTTTTTTTGCTATATTAAAAAGTGTTTTAATATATGTATCTAGACTCACTTTATTTTCTAATTCATTCCAATATGATTCATATGGAGGATTATATGTTGATGATTTTTTTATTTGTATAACTGAGTTTGGTTTAAATATTGTATTTAATTTTTTTTTCTTTTTTTCCATAATTTACTAAAATTATTTATAAAATTTATTTACTAAATTAAATTAATGTTTTTATTTAGTAGAAGATAAATCTTATTATAAAATATATTAAAATGAAAATGAAAATAAAAATGATAACAAATAAAACACAAACAAATAAAATACAATCAAATAAAACACAAATAAATAAAACACAAACAAATAAAACACAAATAAATAAAAACCATAAAATAAATTCAAAATTAATAATTGGTTGTCATTCTAGTATTGCAAATGGTATTTTAAATAGTATAAAATATGTAGAATTGATTGGTGGTAACGCAGTTCAAATATTTATGGGTATTAATCGTTCTGCATCTCTAAAAACAAAACATAAATTTAATAATAAATCAGAAATAGATGAAATTAGAAAGTATGTTGCTAGAAATAAAATTACTTTAATTATTCATTCAGTATATCCAATAAATTTTTGTACTTATCCACCAATTAGTGGTTATAATAGATATATGCATGATAATATTCAATATGATTTAAAATATGGAGCTCTTATTGGTGTAAAATTTGTTATATTACATTTAGGATTTAAAAATAAATTACCAATAGAAAATGCAATTGAAAATCTTATAAATAATATAAAATATATTATTAAAAATATGCCAAAAGGTATTATGTTATCTCTTGAAACTTCTTCCGGTAGAGGAACAGAAATTGGATGGAATCTAGAAGAATTGACAAAAATATGGAATGGTATTAGTTCAAGTAATTCAGCCCTAGTAGGAATATGTATTGATACAGCCCATATTTTTGTAAGTGGTTATGATATTTCTACAGTAAAAGGTATAACAGAATATATGAATAAATTTGATTCTCTTATAGGAATTAAACATATTACTAATTTTCATATAAATGATAGTAAATATGCTGTTGGTGTAAAAAAAGACGAACATCAAGGTATAGGACAAGGTCTTATATATAATTCAGATGAAGGTAAAAAATCATTATTATATATTAAAAAGTTATGTATGAAACATAAAATACCTATGATTCTAGAAACACATAGCGCTGGAAGTTTAACAAGTGAAGGAACTCAAAAAGGAGAACAAGGTTATGAATATGAAATTGATATGATAAAAAAATTGTAAAAATAAAAAATAAAAAAATATTATATTTTTTTATCAAAAAATTAATTTTCCAAGAGTACATTGTGCATTTGAATATCCTTGTTCTGCTGATAGTTCATAAAGTTCGATTGCTTTATCAATATTTTTACAAACAATTGTACCATTTTCGTAAAACTTACCTAAAGCATATTGTGATAAAGCACAATTATGTGAAAAACTCAAAGAATAATACATAAATGCTATATCATTTGATTTAGTAACTTCAATACCATATTCATGAAATTTTCCTAAAGAATACAAAGCACAGCAATTGTTTTTATAAGCTGATTTTAGATACAATTTATATGCTTCCTTATAATCTACCGAACCTGCAACACCACTTTCATAAAAACTACCTAAAATATATTGTCCTACATTGCAACCTAAGTCTGAAGCTTTTCTAAAATATTTTATAGCAGTTTTATATTTTTTTTTGGATTCATGGCATTTACCAATTTCTAAAAGAGCACAACAATTTGGTTTCCCATTCTCTTTAATACTTATTTCGGATGCTTTTTCATACCATCTAATTGATTCCAATTCAAATTTTTCATAGCATTTTTTACAATCTTTATTTTCATTTTTACAATCTTTGTAATAGTTACCTAAAACAAATACAGTATCTAAATCATTTATAGTTTCTAATTCTTTTTTTGATTCTAAATGACCTTTATCTGCCAATTTAAGTAATATTTCTATTCTTTTTTTAGGTATTACAACATTACCTGTTTTATTATGCATTTGATTTGGCTTAGTGCTTGACATTTTTTAAAATTAAATTAAATAGCTCAATATGAATGTATTTATAATTAATTATTTATAATTAATTATTTAAAATATAAATATCAATTTTTTGTATAATTATCTATAAACATCTTACAAATACAATTTTTTACAGGACATTCTTTATTAGATTCATAACTAGTTCTGCATTCTTTTACAAGAATACTTATACAATGTTCTCTGTATAAATTATAATCAATACTATCAATACTATCAAACATATTAGTATTTGTTGATAAAATTAAATCTTCATATGATAAATTTTTATTATCATTATCATTATTATAAGATGTTAATTGTGGAGCACTCATACATCTTCTTTTAGAAGGTGGTTCAAATGTTGTATCATAATTATCGTCTTCGTTACTATTATTATTATTATTATTATTATTAATATTAATATTCATTTTATTCATTTTATTAATATTCAATTTATTAATTTCCTCTATACTTATAAGTGGTGGCATATCATCATAAAAATTCTCATCTTCAATTTCGTTATCATTATCATTATTTTCATTCTTATTCTTATCATTATTATTTTCCATCTTTGAAAATTTGATTTATGTGTTAAATTTATTTAAAAATAGTATATATATTATTTATATATTATCTATATATGATATATTACTTTTATATTACAAATTAAAATTAATTAAAAATGTCAAAGATGAATAATATGAATAATATGAATAATATGAATAAAAATAAAAAAAATATAATTCTAGAAAGAACTAAAGAAGAAAGACAAAGTGAAGTTCGAACAATTATTAGCAAGTTAAATCAATTACATTTAAAAACAAGTTATGATGAAATTAAAGAATTATTTAGACATATGAAAACTTATGTAGATGAAGCAAAATGTGTTGAAATTAATATACCTTTTCCAGGTATGAATGTTCTTATAAAAGGGGTTCTAGAGACAGATATTAATAAAAGAGTTTGGGTAAAATTGGAATGTTTGGATAAAGGTGAGTAAAAATTGATTTTTTATTTTTAATATATTTAATAATAAAAATCCAATACTATTTGCAAAATATTAGAATTTAAATTTAATCTAAAATGGAAAATACTGTTACATTACCATTTAAATATTGGTCTTTAAGCAGTGTAGAACTTGCAGAAAAATACAAAAAAAAGAAAAAAAAGCTAGATAAAATTGCAAAATGTTCAAAAAAATTACTATATTTACCAAATTACTTATTACATTTTTCTCAACAGAAAACATTTAAGTTGACAAATAAAAAAAAAGTAAAAGACAAAAATTGCAAAAATGCAAAAAATGCAGAAAACGCAAAGCCTAATGATATAGAATTTGTGTTAAATTTAGAAGAATTTATGTATGATTCTGAATTTCATATAAATTTTGTATAAAACATTTTTTTATAAAAATTTATATAATTATATAATTTATAAAATAAAAATAATAATAAAATAAAAATATATCTATGGATTACTAATAACAATCCTAGAACTAAATAATTTACTAATGAATTCATACCGTTCCAAATTACTACATCCTCCTAAACCATTAATTATACTAATAAAATCTATATCTTGACCGTTTCCTAACATTTGGTCAAAATTTGGTACTAGATAGGAGCCAACGCGTTCCGGATATTTATTTTTTGGCTTCATATTTTGTACTTCTAATTGTTTAGTTTCATTTTTATGCTTTTCCATATAATTGGTACTTGTCTTGCCTTTTGAAACATCATAATGAAAAATCTTATATGTTTCTGGTTGATTTATTACTTTATATCCACATTTAACAAATCTATCTGCAATTGCATTATCACAACCAAGAAAACCCAATTCAAAATCAAAATCTGAATCTGGATATATATTATTATTTATATTAATATTAATAGGAGTTTTAAATAACCATGCATCTTGTGTATGTGAATGCATCATTCTTGCAAAATTTATATCCATTTTAGGTTCTTTGCCTTGTTGTAACTCATCTAAACTAAATTCATGACGTGATTGTGCGAATATATAACCTTCGTTTAATTTACCTTTTGTCAAAGCCCAATTTGAATTACTATCTAGAAATATATCTAGATTCATAATGCACCAATATGATGTATTAGAATTATTTTCAAAAGCTGTATTATCATTTTTGGCACGGCTTTTGTCAAAAGCTGTATTATCATTTTTGGCACGGCTTTTGTCAAAAGCTGTATTATCATTTTTGGCACGGCTTTTGTCAAAAGCTGTATTATTTATTCTTGAATACAAAGATGTATATTTAATAGCCATTTCAAATGTCAACCATTTATTTGTTGGATTATTAGCAAAAATATATTTTTCTTTTAATTCATGTTCTAGATTATTATAAAAATCAAAGCCATTTCCAAAATCATGAATTCTTTGTACGTATGGATTTTCAAGATTTTTTTTAATACAATATTCTAGTTCCTTTAATCTTTCTGGATTAGATTCTTTATAAGTTTGTATAATTATATTAATAAATGGTTTAGGCTTTAGAATATTTGTTTTCAAATTAGAAAAATATGAATGCCATTTTGCCATTTGTATTTCCTCTGTAAATTTTTTAAGTTGATTTAATCCAAATTCTATTCTACTACTAACATATTTCCCTTCATTTTTATGAATTTCAAGAATTCTTTCAAAAACACTTTTTTCATCATTATTGCAGAAATGAATTCCTCCACCACCTAATTCTTGAAATATAGGAGTTTTTAATGCAATTACTGGTGTAGAATGCGAAAATGCTTCAAATATAGGTAATCCAAAACCCTCATATAAACTAGGACATATAAAACACAATGCATTTTTATAAAATGAATTTAACATTGCATCAGATACGTGTGATAAATACAGAATATTACCATCTTTTTTAAAACCATTAGGTATATTTTCTTTACAAATTAATATAATAGGAATAGGATTGTTTAATGATGTAGATGATGTAGATGGTGTACATAATAATCTAGATAATTCAAAACCATATTTATTATTTAGCAATTTTATTAAACTCAAGTTTTTATATTCTTCATTATTAGTAGCCATTGCAAATACATATGATTTTGGTTTAATATTGTTAGTGTTTAAAAATGAATCATCATATTTTAAAGTATTAAATTTATTTAGTCTATTCATAGTATTCATAGTATTCATAGAATTCAATGCATTCAAATCATTCATATCATTTTGTTTAACAGAGTTATAAATTATATCGATAGGATATGAATCATTTTTAATATGAGGATAAAATTTTATTAAATCATCGTGTGTTGTTTTACTAATTGTAATAAATGATGATGCATTAAGAATTGCTTTATTCTTTTGTTCCCACATATGATTAGGTGGTAATTTAAATACTTCTGGAATCATATCGTGAATTAACATAATATTTGGAACAACAGTACAGTAAGTATAATAAGTTGAAATAAATATATCTATTTTTTCAGTTTTACATATATAATTCAAATAATCAACATCTTGATTCATTGTCATATAGTTAAATTCATTTATTTTAATTACTTTAAACTTTTTTTCAATCTTTAATTCTGGTTTAAATTTATAAATATTATCTGGTTTTTTAGTTCTATGTAAAATTATAAGTTGATAATCATTAGTATTTTCAGTAGAATCATTAGTATTTTCAGTAGAATCATTAGAATCAGTAAAATCAATAATAGTACTATTTGATTTAAAATTATTTAAAAGAGTTTCCCATACACGAGTAATTCCACTATATGACATTTGGAAAAACACGCTATCAATTGCTATATTTATAGGTTTTGACATTTTTAATATTTATTACAATTATTAATTAAATAATATTCTAGATACAAATTTAAGTTTTAAGTTAAATTTAATAAGTTAAATTTAATAATATAAAAATAAAATATAAAACATAAAATAATAAAAGTAATATATCTAAAATAAAAAATGGATTCAATTTTTAATCAAGAAAAAGAAAATAAAAATGAAAATAAACATATAATCAATATTGGTTTAATAACACCAATTTCGAATGAATGGATACATTTGCATTCTGATAGAGTAAAAATAGTAAAAAATATACAAGAAGCAGATTATATTATTTTTGAAAGTAATGGTGATCCAGTTTATATTATTGAGAGTTTTAAGTCTAGAATACCAAAACACAAATTAGTTTTTATTTTAAGTGGTGACCAAAGCGGTCACATTGATGATGAATGTATTTGGTTTTCAAATGCTATTAAACCTTCTGGAATGGCTAAAAAACAAACACAAATTTTTGTAACTAATCCTGCTACATTTAAATTTTATGATTCTAATCCTGAATTATTATATAATAATTTTAATTTTAATCAAAAAACTATAGATATTTATTTTAAAGGAACAATATGGGATGGTATGAGAACAGAAATGTATAATGCATTTGTAAATAAACCAAACTGCGAAATTGTTAAAAATAATAATTATTGGAAATGGCGTTGCGAATCTCCTGTAAAACCAACACAAGAAGAATTAGAAGAAACTGCATATGATTCTTATAGAAGTATTTCAAAATCTAAATTGTGTCTTTGTCCTAAAGGAAATGGTAATAGTAGTATGAGAATTATTGAGGCTCTTGCTTGTGGTTCAATACCTATTTTAATTAATGATTTTAGCGAACCTTTTGGTATAAAATGGGATGAAGTTGCATTAGTATTTGATACTAAAATTCATAGTTGGGATTATATATATAGTGAATGTATGAAATTGATTTCAGATGAAAATAAAAATAGATCTAGATATGAAAAAATGCAATTGAAAGGTAAAGAATATTTTAAAAAATTCATATATTGTGATTCAAAGAAAGATGGATTTAAAATGGGTTTTAAAATGGGTTTTAAAATGGGTTTTAAAATGTATAATAATCTTGATACAGTAGCTTTTGGATTTAGTAATCTTATTATTGATAAATTGATAGAATATAATAAGAATAGCACTAAAAATGGTATGTAGTTTGTTTGCATCTTATGATAAAATATGTAAAAATATGTAAAAATATGTAAAAAGGTTTAAAAAATTGAAAAATAATTAATTAAATAATTAATTATAAAAATAAGTTGATTTGTTATTTTGTTATTTTATAATTTTATAAATTTATATTTATTTTGTAAAATGGATAATAAAGTTGATGTTTTTATAAATAATGGTAAAAAATATTACAAAGATTATAATATGTTTTTAGAAAATATGAATTTACAAACTTTTAAATATATTTCTAAAGAAGCACATAATGGATGTAAAATGAATCAATATGTATTAGCATCTTGTCATAAAAATGGAAAATTCGTACCAATAAATACAAATAATTATATTTATTGGATTACAAAATCTGCAGAAAACAATGATTCAAGTGCGCAAAATGATTTAGCATTTTGCTATCAAGAAGGTTTGTATATTGAAAAAAATGAGAAACTTTCTTTTGAATGGTATAAAAAAGCTGCTGAAAATAATAATGTAAATGCACAATGTATAATAGCATTTTGTTATGAACATGGACAAGGTGTTAAAGAAAATTGGAATCTGTCTTTTGAATGGTATAAAAAAGCAGCAGAACAAAATGATTTACACGCACAATTACAAATAGCAATGTTTTATACTAATGGTTTTGGTATTGAAAAAAATGATAAACTTGCTTTTGAATGGTATAAAAAAGCGGCAGACCAAAATAATTCAGAAGCACAATGTGAATTAGCAATTTGCTACGAAGAAGGTAAAGGTGTTGAAAAAAATGAGAAACTTTCTTTAAAATGGTATAAAAAATCTGCAGGACAGAATTATGAAGGAGCTCAATATAAGTTAGCATTATTTTATGAAGAAGGTAAAGGTACAGAAAAAAATATAAAAAAAGCACATAAATTATACTATAAATTATATAAACAATACGAATATAATGCTTATAGATGTTTACCAAAAATAATGGAATATTATAAATTATACTGCGATACTAATGTAAAACATATGTATAACTTAGGCGTTTGTTATCAAATATTAAAACAATATCAAGATGCTTACGAATGTTATGAAGAATCAGCTTATTTGAAATACCCACCAGCACAATATGCATTAGGATATTGTTATGAAAAAGGTATATATGTTAATTCTTCAATTAAAGAATCAAAAATATGGTATCAATTATCAGCAGATAATGGATTTGAACCTGCAAATACAAAATTATGGAAACTAAATCTTAAAAAGTTAGAACAATATTTTAAAAAAAAATTTGAAAACATTGAAAATGTAGATTAGATTTAATATTTAATATTTAATATTTTTCTAAGTTTTTAATTTAGTTTTTAATTTTTTATTTATTTTAACTTTAATTTTTTATTTATTTTAACTTTAATTTTTTATTTATTTTAACTTTAATTTTTTATTTTTATTTTTGATTATTCAATATATATCAAATATAAAATATATATATCAAATATAAAATATATATCAATATATCAAATATAAAAAATAATTTTATATCAAATATAAAAATTTTAAACGAAAATAATTAAGTCTAATGGATATTATAATAACCGGATATTATAAAAAACAAAATTTTGGAGATGATTTATTTGAATCATTTGCAGATAAATTATTCCAATCTGAACAATTTAAAAAATATATAAAAAGTTATAAAATTATACCCATTATGAAACTTAATGAAATAAATGAAAATGAAATAAGTAGTACTAATTGTGTTATTTTATTTGGTGGAGAAACATTAAATGATTATTTTCTAGATGAATTAATTAAATTTAATGAAAATTATAAAAAAAATAAACCAAAAGCTTTAAACACGCAACATAATACACAATGCATATTTAAAGCTATAGGTGTAAGTAGCAATCAAGAATACACATCAAAACTTGTAAATAAATTACAATTATTTGAAACAATTGTATTTCGATCGATAAAAGATTATAAATTTTTTAAAGAAGAAAATAAAATGGAATCTTGTTATTATGCTCCAGATATTATTTTAGCATTAAATTTAGCTACAAGTGTTAAATCAGCATTTAAAAAATATTTACCATTAAAAATTACAAAAAAATATGTTGGTTTCTTTTTATCACAAACTGCTGTAACAAATATGAATCTAGAAGATAAAAAAATATATATTACAACAGTTACAAATTATGTTAAATACTGGCTTGATAAAAATTATAGAGTAAAATTATTTTCAATGTGTACTAATAATATTGAATCTGAAAATGATAATATTATTAATGAAATTGTTTTTAATGAAATAAGTAAAAAATTAAATAGAAATGAACTAACAAATATCAAATATTATAAATCTAATAGAGATATTTTGAATAGGTTTCCAAAATTATCATTTTCAGTATGTTGGCGGTATCATTCCCATATTTTGAGTATAGTTTATAATATTCCGTTTATTTCTATTTCTGATACACCTAAAGTAATTACATTATTAGAAGAAAATGACTTATCTATTTATAAAGCAACATCTTCTACATATGAAGAAAAAGTAAATTATTTAATAAAAAAAGAGAGCTATATTAAACAAAATATTAAAAATATATATACAAAAAATAATAAATTAACACATATTTACTTAAATCCAAAATTATATGTATCTAATAAACCTAAAAAAACATTCTATATTAATAAAAAAGAAATACAAAATATATTATATAAAACCTTGGAAAATTATACAAGTTATCGTTCTTATTTAAAAACACCATTAGATAAGGCGAATTTTATACTATTTTCATTAACAAAAAATTTTGAAAATGAATATATATATGGTTTAGAAAATAAAATATCAAATGGAATAGATAATAAACTTGAAATTTTTAAAAACGATATTGAATGGTTAATAAATGAATTTATATTAAAACATAATTTATTTTTTTATGAAATTTCAAGAAATATATTAAATTTACCACAAATAACTAATCCTAATGGATTTGTAAATATATCTTATATATCACAAAATAATTATAAAGGGTTCCATAGGTCTGGTTGGAACTATGTATATGATAATTTAAATAAATATAATGATACTAATAATAAAATATTATGTGACTTATATTTGGATAGAACATTTCATTGGAAATGTAATGATTATGTAAATTTACGTGTTATACCTTATAATAAACCTTGGACGGGTTTCATTCATCATACTATTGATGATTCTTATAGTGAAAATAATACAACCAGTTTGTTTAAAAATAGATATTTTATTAATTCATTAAATAGTTGCAAATGTTTGTTTGTATTATCACAAGATTTGAAAGAAAAAGTTGAAATATTGATAAAAAATATACAAGGAAGCAATCCAAATATTCGTATTAATAATTTAAGTAACATACCCGTATATACTTTGACACATCCTACTGAATTTGTAGAACCAGAAAAAGAATTTACAATGAGTAAATTTCTTTCTAATACAACTAGACATATTATACAAATTGGAGCGTGGATGCGAAATATAAATGCTATTAATACATTAACTTTGGGTGAGAATCCTCTTAATTTAACAAAAACAGTTTTAAAAGGTAAAAAAATGGAATCCTACTATAACGAGGGCTTAATTTGCGCACGGGATTTTTCAAATCCTGTATCGAGCTCCCTTGTAGAGGGATTAATTAGAGCACGGGATTTTTCAAATCCTGTATCGAGCTCCCTTGATACTGAAATAAATTTTTCGCAATCTGAAGACATCGTAATGTGTAGAGATAAAAAAACAAAAGGAGTTACATTAAATGAAGATATTAAAGTATTAACATATTTAGAAAATAATGATTATGATTTACTTCTAATGAAAAATATTGTATTTATAAATTTAATTGGTGCTAGTGCAGTAAATACTCTTATTGAATGTATTGTTAGAAATACTCCTATATTTGTAAATCGTCTTCCGGCAGTTGAAGAAGCTTTAGGAAGTGATTATCCTTTATTATATGATAATATTAGTGATGTAACAAATATGTTAAATGTTGATAAAATTAAAGAAGGGTATAAATATTTATCAAAATTAAATAAAGATAAATTTAAGATTGAGACTTTTATTAGAGAATTTGAAAATAAATTAAAATATACAAAGCTCTAAATTAAATATTATTTCTATTGCCATTTCCATTTCCATTTCTATCGCCATTTCCATTGCCATTTCTATTTCCATTATTATTAGGATTAAAATTACTAAATGCTTGAAATATAGGGTTTAAATTATTAAATATACTATTTACATGATGATTTATATGTTCTGAATTTAATCTAGGTGCAGAATTTGAACTATTAATATTATGTAAAACAGAATTAAACCAAGGTGTTGTTACATTAACAAAATTATGTATATCATTTACAATTGGTTGTGTAAAATTTGAAGATATATTTGAAGTATAAATAATAGGTTCAGAAATATAAATATTTATATTTTCATTTTCATTCTCATTATTATTATCATACATAGGTATATCAATTAATTCTGGTAAATCATCATATTCATCATCATATTCATCGTCATATTCTTCATTATCATTTTCGTCGTCATCATCTTCATTATCAGTAATTATTACATTTTCTATAATATTTGCATTT
>Ga0114966_10003682_pt1 | contig 13353 bp, 8 predicted proteins | sample M_130207_XF_Meta_FD_87029 | JGI IMG/M metagenome (GOLD analysis project Ga0114966, IMG submission 87029) | Freshwater microbial communities from Lake Montjoie, Canada to study carbon cycling - M_130207_XF_MetaG | ecosystem: Environmental > Aquatic > Freshwater > Lake | place: Lake Montjoie... | reverse complement strand
TGTAATATTGGATATTTTATAGAACATAAAATAAATGCACATCTAGAAACAACAAAACATAAAATTAAAATAGCATCACACACTAATTTATAATTTAAAAATTGAATTAATATTATATTTATTATTTTTATAATTATTATTATTACTTATATTTAATATGCCTCCTAAAAAAAATAATGACTATTTTTTAGAAAAAGCAATAACTATACACGGTTCTAAATATAAATATACATTTCCTATATCTTTTATTAATAAAAATAGCAGTGTGATTGTTACATGTATAAAACATAATAATACATTTAATATTGTTCTACAAACACATTTACGTTCTTATAATGGTTCATGTAAAGAATGTCATATTGATGAATTACAAGAAGAATTTATAAAAAAAGCAAAAGAAAAATATGGTGATAAATTTGATTATACATTAGTTAAATATACAAGCGCACATAAAAGAGTGATTATTAAATGTATTTATCATGATTTAAGTTTCTCTATTATTCCAGGTAATCATTTACTTAAAAAAGGTGGATGTAAAAAATGTCAATCAAATACATTACATGAATTAAAAAATAAAGGTTTAGAACAATTTATTATCGAAGCAAAACTAATTCACGGCGATAAATATGACTATACAAAGGTTATATATATAAATACTGATACACCAGTTATAATTATATGTAAAATACACAACGAATTTACACAAAGACCAGATTGTCATATAAATAGAAATTATGGGTGTAATAAATGTGGTATTCTACAAACTGGATTAAATAATAAATTATTAAAAGAAGAATTTGTAAAAAAATGTATACAAAGGTTTGGAGATATATACGATTATAGTGAATCTATTTTAACAGAGATTAAAGAACCTATTATTATAAACTGCAAAAAACATGGATATTTTACTGCAAGAACTGCACATTTACATTACAGTGATAGTGTTGGATGTCCCAATTGTTCTGGAAATGGATATTCTAAGGTTCAAATTACATGGTTAGAATACGAAGCATTTAAAAATAAGATATACATTCATCATTTTTTAAATTCTAATGAATATCGTATCCCTAATTCTCGATATAGTGTTGATGGTTATTGTAAAGAAACCAATACTGTTTATGAATTTCATGGCGATTATTATCACGGTAATCCTAAAATATATTCTTCTGATATATTTAATACTAAAACTAAAAAAACGATGGGACAATTATATAAAAATACACAAGTAAAAAAAGAATTTATAATATCATTAGGATATAATTATTTTGAAATGTGGGAAAATGAATGGATGAAAATGATAAAAATAATTAAAAAAATACAAAGAAAATGGAAAAAATATTATAAAAATACATATTTATTAAATAATAAATCTTAATAATTTTTTTATTTTTTTATTATATATAATTATTATAAATAATGACTAAACATAAAAGCGAAGATTATAAGTTATCAGCAGTTAAATATTATTTGAAAGGTGAAAAGACACAAGAAGAAATATGTAAAATATATGAATGTTCTGTTCGTAGTTTAATGAGATGGGTTGATAGATATAAAGTTGAAAAAGAGATTAAAAAACATAATAGAAAGAATATTTCATATAAAATAACTAAAAAACAAGTTCAATATATTATAGATGAAGTAAAAAAGAATAAAACGATTACAATGGATGATTTACTTTATAATTTAAAATCAAAATATAAAAAAATAGATATAACACAAAGACATTTAAGTAGAATTATTAGAGATAATAATATAACTTTAAAAATAACAAGATTTAGACATGAACCAGTTAAGAGATTTGGAAAAGAGATTGATATTAATAATAAAATAAAAGAATTTTATAATGAAATTAAAAAATATAATATTAATGATATTATATGTATAGATGAAACAAGTATTAATGCTTTAATAAAGAGACATCATTGTTATAATGAAATAGGTAAAAGATGTGTAATAAAAACACATTCACAAGAAGTATTTAAGAAATATACAGGTATATTTGCTATTTCTTCTAGTGGTGTTTTAGGATGGGAGTTATATGATAAAGGAGGTATAGATACTAATAGATTATATGAGTTTTTAGAAAAATATATAACTACTAAATATCATAATAAATTAATAATTTTAGATAATGCTAGTTCTCATAGAAATGAAAGAATAAGAGAATTAATAAATAAACATAATAAATTATTATTATCAGTTCCATATCAACACTTTACAAATAGTATTGAGAACTATTTTAGTATGTTTAAGTCTAGATTACAAAAGAAAGAAGGTTTAACACATACAGAATTAAAAGTAAATATAAGTAATATTATAAAAGATATACCTATAACAAAATATGTTAATATTTTTGAAGGTGCATATAATAGAAGTAAAAAATATGTTAAGAAAACATTAACAAGAAAAAGAATACCAAAATTATATAAAAAATAATTTTTTAAAAACGGCGTTTTAAATGTCTAAAGGTGTAAATAATTATTTGTATTTATTAGTTGTATTTATTACTGTATATAACTATTTTAATTATTTTTAATAAATAAAAAATATAAAAATAGAAAATTATAGTTATATTTGTATTAAAATATTTAAAAATTATTTATAATTTATTTTTTTATGCGGTTGATGACTCTGCTGGTGCTGCTTTTCTTGTAAATACTCTTTTAATAGCACTACCAGCGGTTTTAAAGCCGGATGCTATCGATGCCCCCACTCTTTTTAGTCGTGATGGTCCTTTTGGACCTGAATTTGTTCCAGGTTCTTTTTGTTTTTTAGTAAAAAATGCTCTAAGTTTATTCATTCGCGATGGTCCTTTTGGACCTGAATTTGTTCCAGGTTCTTTTTGTTTTTTAGTAAAAAATGCTCTAAGTTTATTCATTCGTGATGGTCCTTTTGGACCTGAATTTGTTCCAGGTTCTTTTGGTTTTCTACTAAAAAATGCTCTAAGTCTAGCTCCTCGTGTTAGAACTTTTGGACCTGAATTTGTTCCAGGTGCTACCGCTGCTGCTGTCCCTGATACCGCTGCTGTTGTCGCTGCTACTACTGGTAGTTTTGGTAGTGCTGTCCCTGCTACCGCTGCCGCTCCTACTCCTCTTGTATTTGTTAATGCTCTCTTAGCTCCCTCTGTTGCTGTTGCTGGTGCTGTTTCGCCTACTATTTTTGGCATTTGTGCGGCTTCTGGTACTGGTGCTCCTGGTAGTTTTGGTGCTACTTCTTGTACTGCTCCTTGTGCTGCTCCTGCTATTTTTTGTGCTGCGTCTTGTACTGCTCCTACTAGTCTTGGTGCTGCGTCTTGTGCTGCTCCTGCTAGTTTTTGTGCTACTTCTTGTGCTGCTCCCGGTAGTTTTTGTGCTGCTTCTTGTGCTGCTCCTAGTAGTTTTGGTGCTACTTCTTGTGCTGCTCCTACTAGTCTTGGTGCTGCGTCTTGTACTGCTCCTACTAGTTTTTGTGCTGCTTGTCCTACTGCTGCTGCTACTGGTGCTGCTGCTCCTACTGTCTTTGGGATTGGACCTGCTGCTACTGCTACTGGAGCTGCTACTGCTGCTACTGGTGCTGCTCCTACTGTCTTTGGGATTCCTGCTACTTCTGGTGCTGCTGGTGCGACTAATCCACCTAATTTTGTTTTTAAAGCTGATATGGCCTCAGGAGTTATTACTCTACCTTTATCTCTGGCTTTAGCAACTTGTTTTTCAACAAGAGTAGCTATTCTTTCTGTTGTTAAACCTAACACTGCCCTTTTAGCAATTTGTTTTTTACTTATATTAATACCTGCAGTTTTTGCAATCCCTATACTATTTTTAACAGTCTTGACAGCATTATTACCACCTAATTTCCCTTTTATTAATTTTTCAGCATTAAATATAGTTCGCAATTTATTACCAACTGAAATTTGTGTTGAACCTATACCTTTTGGTATTGCTGGTGCTGGTGCTGTTGTTTCTGCTACTGTCTTTGGTATTGCTGAACCTGGAACCATTTGAAGAGGTCTTGGTGCTACTGGTTCTGCTGTCGTAGCTGCTGCTGCCGTAGCTGGTGCTAATTGTTTAAGGGCTGTCCCAGCTGCAGCGACTGCCGCAGTACCCGTTACTAATGCTTTTGCTCTTAATGCTTTTAATTCTTCACCTATTTGTGATAATTTTGGTTGTACTGTCTCTGCAGCTGTTTTTAATGCTGCTGTACCTGCATCTACAACTGGTGCTGCTTTTTCTTTTAATTGTGAGATTACAGATGCTACATCTGCTGCTCCTGTAGTAGATGCAGCTGCTGCTCTTGTCTTTAGTGCATCTACTACAGGTGACATAGTAGGAACTTTTATTCCAGACATTAAAGGTGAAACTGTTCTTAGTATTTGTTGTGCTTTTTGTTTTACCTCATTTGGTGTTAAAACTTTACCTGTTTTCTTTGCTGAATTAGTAACTTTTTTGCTAATAAGGTTAAAAGCTTTCTTTGTTGGATTTGAACTAGCCATTGTTTTAGCAGCAATCATAGCCATTTGACGTCTAGTTACTTTAACACCAGTGGTTGCTTGTATAGCTGTTTTTACACCTGTAGCTGCCTCAAGACCTCCTGGCACTAACATTTTTAAACTTGTTTTTGGATCTACAAAAGCTAATGTTTTAGAACCAAAAGCACCCATACGCTGTCCAATTGATTTTTTTGGCTTAGTACCTTTAGGAGCACCATCAGGACCACCACCCCCATACATCCTATTAAATTTTTCTTTTACATATTTTTTAACCACCATACTTATAAATGATATATCTTTACTAATTAATTAGATTTTATTATTATACTATTAGTATTTAATATTATTATTTTATGTATCCAGAATAAAATATATATATTTATTTATTAATTTAAAAAATAAATAATATATAAATATATCTAAATTACACATATTTTAAAAATATAAAATGTTTAAAAAACAATCTACAACACAAACTAAACCTAAAACAGATATACAAAACCCAGAAAATGAAAATGACCAAGAAAATGAAAATGAAAATAATCCTCAATCTACAAAAGTGGTTGAAATCTATCTAGACGTTTTAAAAGAAGCTAAAAAAAAATTAAGTAAAGAAAAAGTCATTGTGTTAATGCAAGTGGGTGATTTTTTTGAAGTCTATGGTATAGTTTATCCTGATGGTAGAAAAATTGGAGATATATGGGAATTTTGTGAAAATGTAAATTTAAATATTGCCACTAAAAAACAGGAGATTTATAAAAATCCCGACATTAAAGCCTATATGGCAGGAGTTCAACCTCAATATGCAAATACTTATATTCAAAAAGCAGTGGATAAATTCGGTTGGACTGTTGTGGTCTATGAACAATACAGTGTGGGTGGTAATAAATATGAACGTAGAGAAGCTCGCACTATTAGTCCTGGTATTAATATTAATGCGGATTCCTATTCTAATATTTCCATGGTTATCTATATTGAAAGAGTTAAACAATATTATAATCATAATCATAATCATAATCATAATCATACACACAGCAATACTTTAAATAAGGATTTGAATAAATCAACCTTTTTAGTAAATCTAGGTGTTAGTTTTATTGATTGTATTACTGGTAGTAATGGTGTATTAGCTATTAATAATTCTACAACGAGTGATATTTCTATCCCTTTTGACGAATTATTAAAACTACTCACTATTAAAAATCCTAAAGAATTAACTATTTATATACAGAATTTTGATAATGATAATGATAATGATAATGTAAAAGATAATGTAAAAGATACTAATAGTAATACTAAACTAAGTGATGATGATATTATTAATGCTTTACACTTATTTAATCATCAATTTAAAATTATTCGAGAAACGGTAAATGATAAATATAGCAATCTTAATTACCAACATATGTTATTTAATACCGTATATAATAAATACCGTGGTCTAATGGATATTACACAACAACTAGATATTGAAGGTCCAGCTCATTATTATACCCGTGTATCATTATGCTTACTACTAGATTTTATTTTACTCCATGATAAGACCATTATTGATAAGTTAGATAAGCCAGAAATCATTTTAAATAGCGATAAATATCTAATGCTAGCCAATAATTCACTCGAACAACTTGATATTATAGATAATTTAAAAACAGATAGTACTCATTCTACTTTTAAAAGAATTAGTCTATTGGACTTATTAGACAATACTAAAACGCCATTAGGTAAGAATCTATTTAGAAATCGTATTTCTACACCTATTACCAGTCACGAAGAATTAGAAAAAAGATATAAAACGATTGGAGAGTTTGAAACTATTCATACTAATTATATGAAGAAAAATAAAGTATCTAGTATGAATGATAAATATGGGTCACCTTTATACCAATTACGTCATAATTTAACTGGTATTAAAAATATTGATAATTATTTACGAAAAATCATTACTCATAATATTATACCATCTGATATTATCAGTTATATGGATTCGCTCTCTAAATGTATCAATGTCTATGAATTTTTACATGGTGTGATAAATAGAGAGAAACTAGAAGGGAATACGAAGAGTAATAGTAATAGTAATAGTAATAGTAATACTAATACGAATACGAATACAATAACAATACTGAATGAACTGATTCCTACTCTAGAAACATTTCAAACCATGACTGAAATTGTTAGTCTTTTTACAGAAAATATAATCGTAGAACATCTACATGGAGCTCTCTGGACCGCCCTTGAAAATAATCCTTTTAAAAAAGGAATTTCAAAAATATTGGATGATTTACAGGCAGAAATAGAGTGTGACCGTAATTTACTTAATGACATTATTGATGAATTATCTATTATAGTTGAACCAAAATACAAGAAAGAACAAGATAGATTAGAAACAGACAGTATTAAGTCAGTCATTTGTATTTCAAATAATGCTACCAAAGGAATACATATTCATACTACTAAAGTAAAAAAAGAAATGTTAGAAGACTACTTTACAACTAAACAGAAAACATTAAAAATAGGTACTTATACCATTACCAATAAAGATATAAAATTTACACAAATGAAAGAAAATAAATGGGAAATTGTGATTATTTATTTAAAAAGTAGCAACGGAACACTAAAAGTAAATATTGATAAAATGAGTAAATTAATTAAAGGGGAAATGTTAAAATGGTTACAAACCACTATTATTAATTATGGAGTCGGTAGTAATAGTACTACAAATAATTCTGGTAACACAGTCCAAGACCACCCCAGAATGAGTGCCTTACTCACCTTTGCCAAATTCATTGCTGAAATTGATGTATTACAGTCAAATTTACTTAATGTAGTAGAAAAAGGTTATGTAGCTCCTACTATTGATATGAGTCATTCACATAGTTTTGTAAAGGCAGAGAAAATGCGACATCCTATTATAGAACATATCTCTAAAAATAGTAAATATGTTCCTAATGATATTGTGTTGGGGAAAGATGACAGTAGTGGAAATGAAATAGATGGTATGTTACTCTTTGGTGTGAATGCTGTAGGTAAAAGTAGTTTAATGAAATCTATTGGTATCAATATCATCATGGCCCAGGCAGGGATGTACGTGGCGGCCAGCACTTTTACTTATAAACCTTATAAATATCTTTTTACTAGAATACGTAACAATGATAATATTTATGCAGGGTTGAGCTCATTTGAGGTTGAAATGAAAGAGTTTAAAGTCATTTTGAAATATGCAAATGAAGATTCGATTATTCTAGGTGATGAACTTTGTAGTGGCACTGAAACACAAGATGCTACGGCATTGGTTGCAGCGGGTGTGGCTAATCTCGCTAAACGTAAAAGTAGTTTTCTATTTGCAACCCATTTGCATTTTTTAGCGGATATGTCCTATATTAAAGAAATAAAAAATGTTAAACTATTCCATTTATTGGTCGAAAGAGATGTAAATGATCCTACTAAATTAGTCTATACTAGAACTCTACAACCTGGTAATGGACCCAAATCGTATGGTATATTGGTATGCGAAACGATGGATTTAGACCGTGATTTTATTCTTAAAGCAAAAGAAATTAGAGAAAGTATGAATTCTAAGAATACACATACGCATACACATACACATACACATGGAAATACACAAATACATACACATACAAATTCTCATCATGCACACGAAAACACCAACACTTCAAAATATAATATTAATAAAATCATATCTTTATGCGAAATATGTAAAGTATCAAAAGCTTGTGATGTTCATCATATCAATCAACAATGTGATGCTAATGAAAATAATATTATTCATGATACAGAACATGGTATTTTTAATAAAAATAAATTATGGAATTTAGTATCCTTGTGTAAAGAGTGTCATCAAAGTATTCATAGTGTTCCAGCAAGGATTAGTATTGAAGGGTATATTACTACCAGTACTGGAATAGAGCTTAAATATAAAGTAAATACAATTACTACTACTACTACTAATACAACTACGCCTACAACTACTAATACAGATTTGGATACGAGTAGTGACAGTGATTCAAATACAAGTATTGTTACTACTAAACCAATACAAAATAATAAAAAAACCAATAAAAAAAATAGTAATGTTAATGATAAAATAGATAGTACTGAAATAAATAATTTAATTGTAAGCTTAAAACAAAGTGGGTTAAGTCCTAGAAAAATTCAATTTGATTTAAAAAGAGAATACAATTATGAAATAACACAACAAAAAATAAGGGATATAAACTAAGTTTTTAGAAAAAACTAAATTTTTAGAAAAAACTTAACTAAAATATCTAACAAAAAATATTTGCACTAATTTGAAAGTTTTTCTAATTCTTTTTAGTACGGCTTTTTAAAAGCTGTTTGTGGTGGTCTTTAGCCCACCTACCTTTTAGTTAAGTTTTGGTAAAACTTAAAAACTTAGATAATACCCCATAATGATCCGACCCAAATAGTGGTAATACCATCTTATTATTTAATAACACTTTTTTCAATTTATGTGAATATTCTGGTTTATTTGGTGTAAAATTTTCAATATACATTTTTTCTTCACTTTTAGTAATACCTATACAATCCTCCTCTTTATTACCTAATAACATACAATCTTTAATAGTTAAGCCTCTAGAAAAAATAGCATCAACTCTTGTTTTTTTGGTAATAAATTTATCGTTCCATCTCATTATATTAGTATCTGTATTTTCAGTATATCCTTTATCTTTTTTATGTATTGCTTTCCAATTATCAACAAAATGTAATATTTTTTCTATTTTATGAATGGTTCTTAATTCTGGAAAATTAGTTTTATTATTATTCAAATCTATATTAAAATCACCAAGTATAATACTTGGCATATCTTTATCTATTTTGTTAATAATGTATTCTAGTAATTGTAATCTACATCTTGAATAATGTAAATAGAGATGTTCTTGACCGAGTGAATATTTTGTTCCTGCTTGTAAATAACAATTAAATAATGTTACATTTTCAAAATATATTATCATTAAACTATTCGTATAAGTTAAATTACCACCAATAGGTTCAATGATAATTTTTTTAGGTATATATTGTTTTTTAATAGCAACCGCACATTCAACATCATGATACCTGTCTTTTTTTATATTTTCTATTTTATGTCTGGTTTCATATAATTTGTAATTTTTTAATTTCATATTTAATATATGAAATGTAGTATAACTCATCTCTTGAAAACAAATAATATCAATATCATGATCAAGTATTTGTTTAATGATTAAAGGCATACGTTTTTTTATTAAATATTTTTGCGCTTGGTTTCTATCTATACCCCATAAATTATAGGTAGCAACACTAAACTCATTTTTCATAGGAGTGCTCATAGTAAAATTAAGTTCCATTGTTTTAGCATCTGTAAAACCTTCTTTCATATAACAATTGTTATGTAGGTAGTTTATACTATACCCTTTGCGAATAGCTTCGGGATTAATTGGATGTTTATGAAATATAGAACCAAACACGTCTAATGAATTACAATTTTCTTGTTTTTTTATACATAATTGTAAATTATTTGTATTTTTACCACATAATTTATAATTTTTAGGACATTTATGAGTATTACTATTATTTTTTTTGGTGTTTTTAGTGTTGCTGTTTTTAGTGTTAGTGTTTTTAGTGTTGCTGTTTTTAGTTTTATACATTTTTTATTTTTTACTTACTTACATTATAATAATATAAATTTTAATAAGATTTTAAAAAAAACTAAGTTTTTAAAAAAAACTTAACTAAAATATCTAACAAAAAATATTTGCACTAATTTGAAAGTTTTTCTAATTCTTTTTGGTACGGCTTTTTAAAAGCTGTTTGTGGTGGGCTTTAGCCCACCTACCTTTTAGTTAAGTTTTGGTAAAACTTAAAAAAATAAGAGCGAGGAAACTCAATTCATCTCAACTCTATTATATTTTTTGTTAAATTAAATGTGCCTAATTTGTAAGGCACATCATTTGCATTTCAAAGCTAGCACCGCGTTTAATATTCAACGGGTTCAGGGGATGTAGAGGGTTCATAATATCTAAACCATTGCAAATGGGGTTTTGGACATCGTAAATCTCACGTTCTATTTTTGTAACTTCTGCAGGGCTAGGTTTTAATAAAACCCATCCATCCTTTGTCAAAATTAAATCTGACTTAGAAGTTTCTGTATTGGAACTAAATATGTTGCGAATGAAAGAAATGAAGGAAGACATTTTTGTGTATTTTATGTTTTTTTATTTATTGCTTAATAAAAATCAATTTTTAGTTTTTTTCTTATTTTTCTTAGTTTTTAAGTTTTTAGAAAAAATAAGTTTTTAGAAAAAATAAGTTTTTAGAAAAAACTTAACTAAAATATATAACAAAAAATATTTTAACTAAGTAAAAAAAATTAAAAATAATTATAATAGTTTTCTAATTCTGTTTTGGCACGGCTTTTTCTAAAAGCTGTTTTAGTTAAGTTTTGGTAAAACTTAAACACCATTCATAACTTTATAAGCAAAACTATTTTTATCAATAGTATTTTTATCAATAGTAGGTTTAGTACTAGTAGTAATAATATTATTACTACTATCTTCTTTTTTAGTTTTTTCTTGTGATTGTGATTTTGATATTTCTAATATACTAGTTTGTGATTTTATTAATTTTCTAACATTATCAAGTTCTAATAGTAAACGTTTTTCTTCTTTTTCTAATTGTTCAATAACATTTAAAATCGAATTATTAATCATAGTTTTATTATCTTTTACTTCTGTTTTCACTTCTGTTTTGACTTCTGATTTGACTTCTGTTTTCACTTCTTTTTTCACATCTATTTTAACATCTATTTTATCATTTGATATTTCAACTACTTCAATAGGTAAAATTTGTTTTATTTCATTATTAATTATTGAAGTAATTATTGAAGTTTTAGTAGATTCAGTAGTCTTTATAGCTTTAGATTCATCATTATTTTCAGCTATCATTTCATCAGCAATATCATTAATACTTACTTTATTATATTTAGGTGAGGGTAAAGAACCATACTTTTCATTAATAACATTAACAAAATCAATCATTCTTTTATAAACATATGTAAGTGAAGACCCTTTAATGGTAGATAAAATAATACATAAATGTTCGTTATCAATTTGGTCTTTAAACGTTTCAATATGAATATTTGTAATAGTATCAGGAGCTATCTCTCGAAAGCATTGAAATAAAGAATCTACATTTACTTTCATATCATGATGTAATGTTTCATTATCAGAAAAGACCATTTTAATATTTACAACACGATTAATATGCGAAACTGTATTTATTTTAGCTGAGTGAAATACTCCATTACCAATTTTAGATAAATCAGCACGGACATTAATAGCATAAAATAAGCCTTTTTCTTTGTTAATTTCTTTAGTTTTAATATCAATATTATCATTATTTCTAATTTTTGAAATAAGAACATCCGTCATTTCTTCCTGTGTTAATATCTTTTTTTCATAACTTTGTTGATTCGTATTCGTAGATTGATTCGTAGAGTGATTCGTATTATTAGGTTGAGTATTAGATTTAATAGTAGTTTGATTAGTAGTTTGACTATTACTATTCATATTCTTCTTTAAATTACCTTTCTTTTTCGATTCGACTAGAGTAAATTCCATTTTTATATAACTATTTAAAACTTATTTAAACTTTATGTAAAATTAATTAAATTTAGATAATTATTGTAAAATAATATATTTTTAAATTCAATTTTTTAAAGGTAAAAATAAAAAATATTTATATATAAAAAATTATAGATAAAAAATAAAAAAATTTTTTGCTACCCTATATAATTCAATATAGTATAACAAAAGTTGTTTTGAGACTTCAAATAAATGATAGAAATAATAGAGAATAATGAATATAATCTAGAATAAATACTATGAATATGAAGTGGATCACATGCGTGGTTGTATAAGGGATCGGGCAGTCTCAAAGGTCACTCTTCAATTGGTTTGAAGAGCTATTTTGAGTTTAGCTTGGCGCTCCTTAATGGCAAGTTCTCGAGCCTTGTTGGCCTTCTCCTCCTCCTCAAGAAGTTTCAGCTCCTCGGCCAATGCTTTCTTTGCGAGTTCTTTCTTGAGAGAAAGAGCGGCAAGTTGAGCGTTGAGCTTTGCCTCTTCGTCATGGATTTCTTCAAGAGTTGGGGCAGGGGCAGTCTTAACAGGAGTATTAGATTTTGCAACCGATACCCAAGAAGAAGCAGCAGATACCTTCTGCGAAGGAGCGGCCATTGAAGCCTTACCAGCTTTGGGAGTTGGAAAATCCCCAAGGGCAGTGGCGTCAAAGGATTTCGTTATTCCCAGGAAATTTTTCAAAAAGGCAAGGTCAATTGTAAATTTCCCCTTATTTTTTGAAATGGTGAAGCCATTGTGATCACCATTGAAGGCAAAGCAAAATGACTTGACGCTATTTTCCGGAAAGAACGCGAAACAGTCCTTCATCGTGTGTTCTCCATGATGTCCGAAGACACGAAAGAGACCAAACTTTGTACCATTGGTCAAGATAGGAAAACCTTTCTTGGCCATGTAGGAATTCGCCTGCTCGGTGGTAATATTGGGACCCAATTTGACCGCATAATTAAATGGCTGGTCAATAAAGGTAACCACATCGCCGAATTGGTTGGTAATGAGGTAGCCATCGTTGTCACTTGGAACGAAAGAACCGTCGTCGAGTTTCAAATTCACATTGATAATTGTCGGTGAGACACTTACAAAAACGCAGATTGATTGAGACGAACCCATTTTAAACTTAGAGACTTTTTTGAGACCTTTACAAACGCAAATGAGTGTAAAAATAATAATATATCTTGATTAAACAATTAAAAATCAATTTTTAGTGAAAAAAATTATTTTTCCCAAAAATTT
>Ga0114966_10003681_pt1 | contig 13355 bp, 13 predicted proteins | sample M_130207_XF_Meta_FD_87029 | JGI IMG/M metagenome (GOLD analysis project Ga0114966, IMG submission 87029) | Freshwater microbial communities from Lake Montjoie, Canada to study carbon cycling - M_130207_XF_MetaG | ecosystem: Environmental > Aquatic > Freshwater > Lake | place: Lake Montjoie... | reverse complement strand
TCGCAGTTGGGATGCTCGTGAATGATGTCTTGTCCGATGGCGACATGAATCGTGACGGGGACTCCCAACCGATAGCCCGCAGCTAGGACGCTCGTGTCGGCGTAAGGAAACTTCTCTTCCACAATCATCCGCCCGAGTGCCTCGCCGAACCCGATGCCGTCGCGCTGAGCGATCACCGCCGCGTCGTTCAGTCGCCCGGTCTCTTTCCACAAGCCGAATTGCCCCTCGCTGACATACTTCGCGACGCTCTCGCACGTCTGGCCGATCATCGCCAACTCAAAATCGTGAATCGCACCCGCTCCGTTCAGAGCAAGATGCGTGAGCAGACCACGCTCCATCAAGTCGATGAGGAGCGCCGAGTTGCCCGCTCGCAGAACGTGCCCGCCACAGATGAACATCACCGCGCGACCGGTCTCCTTCGCCGCAACGATTCGCTCAGCGAGGACCGGCAAGGCGGGATGCTCGAACGGAATGCGCGGGCCACTCAGTGCGATCCGAATCTTGTCTCGCTGCAAGTCGTGAATGCGGTCCGCCAGAGGAAGGACGATCAGCTTGCTGCGGTCGAATTGTTTGAATGGCATCGGGGACTTTCTCTCTTCGGGCGTCAGCCCTCGTCTGTTCTTCGGCGTCAGCCGCTCTTACTCATTGGCCACTCATTCCGAGCGGCGGACGTGAGTCCCCCGGTTCTTCGAGTGTGTGTCGCGTTGTCGAATCAGCCGCAGCCGGGGGACTCACGTCCCCCGCTCGGATGAACTTCGCGAAACGCTCGCTTGGTAGTGTCCGCTCTTGCCACCTAATTTTTCGAGCAACCTCGTCGGGCCGAGCGTCATGCCGCGATCGACGGCTTTGCACATGTCATAGATTGTCAGCGCGGCGATCGAGACGGCGGTGAGGGCTTCCATCTCGATGCCGGTCCGCCCGTGAACTCGCACGGTCGCTTCGATGCGCACGGTGGTCTCATTCACGGCGGACAACGCCACGTCCACCGCATCAATGCCGAGCGGGTGACAGAGCGGAATCAAATCGGCCGTCCGTTTGGTCGCCATGATCCCGGCCAACCGCGCCACCTCGAAGACATCTCCCTTGGCGACGCGCTTGTCGAGAATCAGCCTTAATGTCTCCGGCTGCATCGTGACGAAGCTCTCGGCACGCGCCATCCGCGCGGTGATCTCCTTCGCGCCGACATCGACCATCCGCGCGGAACCGTGTTCGTCAAAGTGCGTGAGTTCGGGCATCAAGTGTCCTTGCGAAAGCGGACCAGCAGACATTCGTGCTGGAGATCATTTCGAATCGAGTTCCACTTCAGCACGTACCGGAATCGTGAACTCGACAGAACGGACCCGAGCATAGTGGCTCGCCACGCCGTGTCGAGACTCCGTGCGCCGATGTCTTGAGACCGGCTCCACTCCAGCCGGCTCGGCCGCTACGCCGCTCGACGTTGGTGTGAGGCCGTTGGCTGAGCCAACTCACAACAGGCCGATCCCGTCAGCAGTCCGCGTTGAACGTGATCCTGCCAAGCGGCGGCGGTCACTGGCTCAACCGGGATTCGCAACGACACGATTGACGAGGAGAGTTGATCGCGGTTGCAGTCATTGGACGGAACACTTGCTCCAAACATCCAACGCCAGACAGATCGGCTGGGCAGAGCCGGGGGGACTCGCATCGTCTGAAGCTTGCCGGGAAAACAGGCCAGATGACGAACCCAACACGCCACGTCGTGACCATCAGGGGATGACCGTTCGCTCGCCGCATCGGAATCCGTCACGAGTGACAATGAGTGTGACGGTCTCGGCTCGCGGAGACTCAGCACGAGCAGTTGCCCCGACGGTCGCAGTTGGGAAAGCAGGCGTGCCGTCCGCGCACGTGAACTGCTGTCGAGCAGGTTGCTTTGAGGCGAATTGGGATCCACAGCGAAGACCAGCTCAAATCCGGGATCGCTTTGGAGGGGCGTACTCGGTTCACAAACCGTCTCCTCGAATGAAACGACCTCCAGCCCGAGTGTCATCCACCACGTCGTCAGTTCGCGACCTGCGTCCCCGGCCACGAGAACTCGCCGAATTCCAACCTCACGACGGGTCACAAACTCCGCCTTCAGCAATCGCTGGAGTTCCGGAAACGGCCATCGTCGTGAAGACGTACCCAAGACATCGTTGCGGTGAGGTTCATGCAGCCGAATCACGATGTGGCTCCAAGCCGCGGAAGGGAGTTGTGCGAAGCGAAGGTTGCTTCAATTCCGGCTCACCGTACGGAGAGGGGTGCGCGGGCGCGAGGTATAGGTGTGACGGTGAGGGGGGTCAAGATGGCTGGGAGACGGCCTCGGCGTAGGGACAGACCTCATCACCGTTCGGTTGCACCATGTGTGCGGCTTCTGCTCACGGTAACAATGCGAAGCGGCACTAAAGTTGAGTCTCAAGTACGAGCCGAAAATGCTCGATGAAGCGACGAGACCGCGAGCGCAGAGTTGTTCAACAAGCCCGACGCGCAAGCGAGGGCAAACCGTCGTAAAAAGTGAGGCCCTCGCTCGCGCGTCGGGCTTGTGACGACTCGCGCAATGTAAAGCGGTTCAGCTCTCATCGAATCAGATTCCGCATGGCCAACCCCAATACCTCCGATCCTCATGCCACAACCGAAACGGTGTCGGGGATGGCGGTGTCGTTGGTGTTCTGGAGTTGCCTGTTGCTGGCCGCCAGTCTGTTCGCGTCCGTCGCACTCGCCACGAAACTTGCTGAATCGTTGCGGTTGCGAGACCTCTACGCCGTCAACCAAATCGAACTGGTTGCGATGGAGCGCCAGAACGAGCAGCTCGAGCAAGTCGTGCGAGCCATTCAGGATGATCCGGACTTCGCCACGGAACTGACACGGATTGAGTTTGATGCCGTGCGCCCCGATGAGGAGATCATTCCCGTCACGGCGAGCCTGAAGCTGGAGTCACGCGGAGTGGCAACGCCTCACGTTCAGCCGGTCCAACCTTTCGCGTGGTATCGGCCGTGGATCGCGCTGCTGGCCGACAACGGCCTCTTGCGAGCCAAGCTGTTGGGTGCCGCCGCGTTGCTGGTCGTGATCTCGTTCACCTGGCTTCAGCCCGCCTCGGCCGAACGGTTCGAGCGCCAAGCCAAGCCCGTCGTCACCGCATGGCAAGCCCTGCGGAACAGGTATGTTCGACCGTTGTGACTCACCGCGACGATTCCGCACGATCCCTACGATCACCCGGACCGCGCACGTCGTGGCAGTTTATGGACCGGAGACTTCACGCAATCGAAATGGTTGCTCGGGTCCGTCGCGCCTCGACGATGAATCTCCCCAGCATCGCCCGACCACACCAACCCGAAGCGTAAGCGAGGAAGCGCGCTGCGCAAACAACTCGCTTCCTCGTATCAGACGCCCACAACTCAGGTTTCAATCACGCCCCAACTTGCCCCGCGAGGCCCCGTATGTCTGTCACCGTTTCGACCAACATCGACCTGATTCGTGAGTTGCGTCTGCGCCAATGGGCGCGAGGCCACTATGTCCACCTCGAAAGTCGCTCACGCTCTTGGCATCCCATCGTCCTCGACGAAATGCGTCGTCGAGACGAAGAACTTCTGGAAGCGGGCGTTCTTGACCCCGCAGCTCAGTTGGCATTCGTGCCACTCGCTCCCAACACTCTGCACGAGCTGGCCGCCGCGTCGTGAAAACGTGAACCGCCGTTCGTCGATTTGTGAGACCACACAGCTCGCGCACAGACACGAGCGGAATGTGATCTTGGCGAGCCGTGGCCATCACGGCCACCCGGCGAGGCGGACGCTGTCAGCGTCCCTCTAACACTGCCGACATCCCTCTGACGCGGGCAGCGTCAGCCACGTAGCGAGCGCCAAACGGCTGATGGCTGCGGTCCAACACGAATGGCGGAGAGCCGAAATAGCGCATGCGCGATAATCCGGATCGCACGTCCTGAGGAACACATCGATGTTCCTATCGCATTGGGCTGGCTGGGCCAGTGAGAAACTTTTGTCGGTCACGCAAACAGTGCCCCTCATAACTTTACCGACGGTGTGTTTCAAAGACTTCGCGCACTCTACCGCGATCACTTTATGGCTGATGAGTTGGTTGCGGGATCGGACTTACTGGCGAGGGCTTGGCGGAGGGCTTCGCCTTCGACGGGGGTGGTCCACGGGACGTAGGCGGCGACGGTGTCGAGCGAGTTGTGCAGGCTTTGCATTTGGCGGAGGGCCGTGTTGAGTTCCTTCAGCTTCCGCTCCAGATCGCGTTGTTCGCGGCGGCGGTCGGCTTGAGCTTGTTGCTGTTCTTTGGTCTCGGCTTTTTGGTCGGCTTCGGCTTGGTGCTTTTGGTCGAGCAGTGTTTTGTGCCGTTCGCGCAGAGTGGCCAATTCGGTTTGAATCCGCTTCAGTTCGGTACGAGCTTTTTCCAGCTTGGCCATTCGAGCTGCTCGTTCTTCGGTGGTCTCGGGCATCAGGAAAATCTGCGGACGGCTGTTGATGTTGCCGCGCGAGTTCTGGCCGTTGCGCGAGGAACTTCGCGACGATGAGGAACTCGATCCGAGCGACATTGTGCGACCCGTTCTCGAACCGGTTGATGTCGTGGTGCTGGAACTGACCGGGGCCAGTTCTCCCGAGGGCGATCGCATGACGACATGCGGCTGAGGCTGATAGAGCTGCATGATGGAAGCCTTCAGCTTTTGAGCCAACGGGTTCAGCTTCGAGGACTCGGCACGGGCTTTCAGCGTGTCGGTCACGTACTTGGTGACGGTGGTCAGGTACGACAGGTGGTCTCGTGCCAGCTCATCACGTGCCAGTTGCATCTCTTCGCGCAGGGTGTCGATGCGCGTCTGCAACTCGTCGCTTTGCTGGCGGTGCTCGGTGGCGAGGGCGTTCTGGGGGAGCGACGCGAACTGCAAGAGGTCCGACTGGCGCTGGCCGACTTGAGCAAAGCCCAGCTCAAATTCGCTGAGCAAGCTGGTTGGCAGGTGGTCTCGCACGTTGCGGGCGGTTAAGTCTGCGGCCTCGCCCAGCTCCGATGTCCGGCCGGGACCGGTCAGAAAACCGAAGGCTCGACCGAGACACAGGGCGGCGTACTCGCGCTGCGGTTCGGTGGGGTACGCGGGCTTGGTGCCGATCGAAGAACCCGTCACCCCCGGCCCCTCTCCCCGGACCACCGAAGCGGCGGTGCCCGCCGGGGCGAGGGGTGTGCTTTTGTTCGAGGCCGGATCCGAGGAACTGCCGATCAGTTTGGCGACGTGTGACAACTGATCGAGTCCTCGCCGCTCTTCACCATTCAGCAGGCGTCCCCAACCGACGGCGAGAGCTGCGGGAAGGAACGGTGTTCCCTCCAGCCGCGCCGCCGTTTGGAAGAGTTCGAGCGCCTCGGAGCGTTCGCCGTGATGCCAGAGTGCGAGACCGAAGGCGTAGTCCAACCGAGGATCATCGTGGAACTGCTCTCGCGCGGTCGCGTAGTCCTTCCTCAATTGAATCAACGACAGCGCGGAGGGCTTAGAACGTGTGATCGCGTTGAGGAGACTGTTGCGATGGCTGTTGTAGAGCATCCGAGGCTTCGACGTTTCCGACGCGGACCACGTCGCGGGATAGGCGAAGTCCTGCCAGCCGAGGCTCACCAACTGAGCCGCCGCTTGCAGGAGATCGACCGAGACGGCATCGACGGTGCCCGGCTTGTCGGGCATCGCGGGCTTGTCCTGTAGAGTGGTCTTGTCAGCCGGAACCGCTGCGTTCACCGCGAGTGGCAAGTCGGCCGGAGATTTCGCCTGGTCCTCGACAGCCGCAGCATTCGCCGCAGGCCGAACGGCAGTGTTCAGCGCCACACGTTCGTCAAAGGAGCGCGAGGTGGAGGGCAGCCCGGTCAGGCCGGATGACGCGGACTGCATCGCAAGCGAGTGGGGCGATGCCGTTCGAGATTCCTGTCGGTTCGCCGCGACTTCGATGTTCGAGCTGGGCCGCGACACGACGCGACGAAAAACCGGGAGACGGCGCGCGGCCAACATGGCATCGCGACCAACTGTCTGCCAAAGTCCGGCCGCGATGACCGTAACCGCCAGCGCGATCAGTCCGCGCACGAACCAGCGTTCTCGCGGTGAGAATTCGTTAAGCGAAGCGGCTGGTGGAGCGACACGCTTTTCAGATGGCGGGGCATCGCGAGGAATCGGTTTCATGGAAGCACGATCTCCGGCCGAATGGCCACGGGAACTGAAGCGGAAGCCGTCGCGAACATCATGGTACCTCGCGCGGTGTCTGTCGATCAGCAAGTTGCTGCGGCCCGAGTTGCGTCGTTGGGGCAGCGAAATCTGTAGGGTGGGACAAGCTCGCTTCGAGCGCCGGCTCACCATCGAGGAGCGTCGAGTAATCATGGTGGACCGGCGCGGCGATGCGCCACTGGCCCCAACCTACCCCCAAACAGGACGTGGGCCTTGGAAAGGCCAGCGAGTCGCGTCCGGCACTGCGATCAGAACTCGATCTTCAGAGTTTGCTTCTCGCGCAGCAGTCGCGATTCGACTTGGATCGTGTCGCGGACGCGCGTGGAACCGCCGGGGACCGGGATCCGAAATTCGACGGCTCCCTCCTTCACGGGAAACTTGTCCGTCGTCCTGAACTTGATGATCTGCTTGTAGGCATCGGTCCCGACCACCTTTCCTGTCAGATCACTGCCACGATACTCACGGATGTTCGTCGGTAGCCGGACTTGGATGACGATCACGTACTGCCGGTTCGGCTCGGGATCGCGTGGTTCGGTCCATGCGGAAAAGCTCCCTTTCGAGACAGCAAACGAAGGGACGTTGATCGCGGGAACACTGATCCCGGTTCCCGTTCCGCTGCCGGTTCCATCACCAATCCCGCGACCATCTCCCGTACCGGTGCCGTTCACCATTCCTTCGAGTGCTTCACCGGGATTGAAGTTGATCGCATCGAGCGACGGCGGCTGATTGAGATCTTCCGCTTGTGGCGCAGCGGCCTCATGACCGCCGTCCATCTCCAGCGAAGCTTCAAGTTCCGGGTCGATGATCGTGTCACCACCGCTATTGCCGAACTCAACCAGAACGCTGGAGGCAGGTAAGATTGCCTGTCCACCGATGGCGAAGACCGCCAAGATCAACAGCAGCGCGACGTGGATGGAGAGCGAGACCCAAACGCCGTAAATGGCCGCGCGCTTGGGACCTCGTAACAGCTGCTGGAACGCTTGCCATGATGTAACTGCTGACAAGCTTTTGTCGGGCGAAGAGGCCGTCGCCAAAGGGGAGCGTTGTTGAGTTGCGGCAGAATCGGCTGGAGCGGGTGTCGATTTGCGATTCGGCGAACCATTGGCCCCAGTCGGTCGCGATCGCCTCGCTGAGAGCCATGAGGGAACCGCTGCACCGGAGGAACCCGAGACAGCAGCCGTCGGTGGCATTTCACCTTGCGGATGGTCTGAGGTGACGGGAGCGTTTTCCATGATCGACTTCTTGTCCACGAACCGGTGGTTTCGGTGTCGAACAGTAACACCACGCGGCGGAAGCTGACATTAACCCGAAGCGTAAGCAACGACGCCACTCACATCCTCGCTTACGCTTCGGGTTGGTGTGAAAAGTATCACGCTCGCCACATCACCAGTTCAGCCACAAAGTCTCTTCAATCGTCCATGTGACTTTGCTGTCAGCATGAATCATCAACAATCATCGGTCCCTCAGCGAAAAGGACAGCAGATTTTACCTATGAAGTCTTAACCTCGGGCTATTCGAGCGCTGGGCAATAGTCTTTCCGGCGATCGGCACATCTGATCACGCGGCTGACAGGAATCACTCAGGCTTGGGGCGTTGCTCCAACGGGTTGCTCGATCTCGGCTGACATTGGCTTGGTGTCGAGTAGAGAAAAAACACCACCGGCAGCCGTGCTGTCGAGTGATCCGATGGCAGGGAGTTCGCCCGGCAGCGACTTCAGGAGTGATCTCTTTCGAGGACGCAGTCTCATCCAGACAAGCGATCCCACGAGCGAGGCACCACAGATCAAGATCACGAGCAACACGACTGAGGTATCAGTCTTTGAATTCGGAGCGGGTGGAGTGGCTACGAGTCGAGAACGTCCGATCAGCAGCGGCGCTCCCCGCGTTTTGCCGAGCTTGTCGGTGTAACTCATGATCTTCAGAAAATGGCCGACGAAGACCACCTCGCTGCTGACTTCCTCACCGATGCGAAGTCCCTTGGGTTTCTCAGGCAATACGATGACGTAGGGAAACGTGCTGGATTCGTCCGTCCAGCCCCACGCTTCGTAAACCTTGGTGAAACCGTGTGGGTTTTCGGGTGCGTCGTACTCCAACACGCGGCGCACATGGAGGCGGAGTCGAATGGACTGCCCGCGATAGCGCTCGGGCTGATCCCAAAGCTGGGTGAAGGCCACATCCCGCTTGGCGGCTTTCTCCAAGTCCGCCAAGGGTTCGGTGCGACTCCACGCCATCAGTCGCCAGTAGGCGTCCATCTCGCGAGTCTTCAACGGAGCTTTGTCGATGATGAATTCGAAGTTCCGCTGAGCGGCCACCAGTTCCTCATCATTCTTGTGATTTGGACCGGGGACAATCGTCTCTTTTTCCGCGACGAGAGTTTTTTCAACAGGCTTGGCGACAGGCTCTTCGTCAGCAAGGACGCGCCACGTTGCGGGATCTTTCATCCGCTCATAGAGCATCCACAGCACAGCCAAAGCCATAATAAGGGACGCCAACCGGGTCACTGAAATGCTATGCCCATACGGGCGAGCGACTCTGCGACGCATGTCAGTTCTCCTACGGGCGACCTTCTAACAAACGTAGGACGGACACTCTTGCCCGTCATCCTCGAAAATGCAGACGGGCAGGAGTGCCCGTTCTAAAACTGTTTTCGACAGACTGCTTGAGGTGCGGTCAACCCGGCATCAAGGAGCTTCCGCCCCACCGGTACTCAACTCCGTGAAACTGACCTTGCGCATCTGCTGGCCGTCGGGAGTCTTTTGGCGAGTGCAGACATCAATAACCTTCATCAATTCCCCATAGCGCACTCGCCGTTCGACGGCGATCTGGATACGGTCGAAGGCAATCATCTTTCGGCCGAAGATCGCTTGGAGTTCGCGGTCGAGCCGACGAATGTTGGCTTCATTCATTTCGCCTTGCACCACGGGACTGGCTTCGAGGATCACTTGCCTCACGCCACCACGATCATTGGCCATGACTTGAAGATGCAACGTATCCAAGCCGACCAAGTCTCCGGCTTCTCCGCTGTTATTTTCCTTGGGTTGTTGATCGACTTTGGTCACAGGGACCGGCGGCGGTAGGTTGAGCGAGAGCTGTCCTTCGACCGGAGCGGGGCGGAACGTCAGGATGAAAAAGCTCAACAGTTGGAACGCCATGTCGAGCATGGCGGCCAAATTCATCTCGACAGATCCCTGATCACGGCGACGACGGCGATTGCGACGCATGTTAACGAGTCTCCTGTCGCGTCATCGCGCTCAATGAGAATTGCCGATACCCGTGTTTCTGGCAGACTTCGATCACATGATTGAGCTGGTGAAACGGTACGGCGCGGTCGGCGCGAATCACGATTCCCACTGGAAACTCGGCACCTTCAGGAGTCCCCATCACGCTGAGTTGCTGCTTCAACAACCGAGCCTCTTTCGTAATGAGCGGCTCGATTTCTTCGAGTTTGCCGAAGCAGTGAACCCCGCCCTCGGCATCAATGTTGAGCAGCAATGGCTCCAGCTTTCCCTGCCGATCCAGCGGCCGGGCCGATCCCAAGACGGGCAGCTTGAGGGACAAGTCCATCGACGCCCCTTTGAAGTTGATCACTAACATGAAAAACGTGATCAATTGAAAAACCAAGTCGAGTAGTGGAGTCAGATTCGGCTCTGCTCTCTCGGAGTTCATCTCGGACATGCCAACCTCCTCTCTTCTCGCGGTGGCCTAGCTGAAACAGTCGTGGCACGGGCGGCTCGCCTGTGCTTTCCAAGGTGACGCTGTGCTTTTCAAAGCCAAGCACGAGCCGCCGACTCTACGTCTTTCAACTCGCGGCCAATCACGCCGCCGGTTCGGTGGGAGCCTTCTTGTGAGCCATCGTGTGGACTCGAAAAATGAAGTCGTCAGCAGCGTTCATCGTCTGCACACTGAGACTCGAAACCCGGTTCTTGAACACCGCGAAGAAGTAGATGGCGGGCACCGAGAGGCCGACGCCCTCGAACGTCAGGAGCAGTGCTTCAGAAATACCGCCGGCCACTTCGCTGGCCTTCAATTGTGTGTCCGACAACGCGATGACGCTGAAGCTTGCGATCATGCCTTTGAGCGTACCGAGCAAACCGATTAGTGGTCCCAGCGTCCCGATGACGGCCAACATGCTGATCCGCTTTTCCATCTCAACCGTAATTTCCTCCGACTGTCGGTCGATGGCTTCGCGGGCATGATCGAACCCGAACGAGAGTGCCGTCATGCCGGTCGCAATCAGTTGCCCCAGCTCGCACGCGCTGTCCTTGGCGACCTTATAGATCCCGTTGAAGTCGCGTTTCGCGAGTAATGCCTCACACTTTTCCATCACTTCGGGCGGAGCCACAACCGGCGCTCGCAACTCCATGAAGAGCTGAACGACCAGACCGACGAAGTAGATCGAGACCAGCAGCAGGAACGCACCGATCAAGCCCGAGGTTTCGATGATCCACCACAGCGTGGACTTTGGCTTGTGCCCCTCGGCCTTGGTCTCTTCGGGCGCATCGGCTCCGGCGGCGGGCGCGGCCGCTTCCGGTTCGTCTTGAGCATGAACGGTGACCGGCTTGGCAAACGAGAACGCGGTGAGAGCCAGCAGAACCAAGACCAACCAGATCGGCGGGAAACTGTGTTTTTCGACCGGGAGCATCAGGCGATTCCTCTATCGTGTGAGTTGGGTTGGTTCTCCGGCCCTAGGCCCAAGAGAAGTCAGACGTAGCATCCAATGTTTGTGGGGAGCAACCCGACTGGAAATCGGACGTGAGCTGCGAACCCTTGCAACGAAGGTCATGAGCCGTGTGAAATGTCGGCATGGGACCGCGACGAAAGCTGCCACGGCCGATTTGCACGGGCAGGATTCTACGGTCGTCGCAACGAAGAGTTCAATAGAGGGGATCGCCCCACTGCGAGCCACCCGCTTTACCATTCCCGTACCGTCATCGTTCATCACAACGCCCCCTGGCTTTCGGTTACGAAGCAGCAGGACTACCTTGACGCCGTTGTCCGTGTGATCCAATTCGTTGTTGGAAATCGTTCCGTGTCATCTTGGCTCCGTTCTCGCTCGACCTTGCGTCTGCCGATCACGCTGGGCGTCGTCTTGATGACGCTCAACGTGACGATGCTGATTTGCTGGATCGTGATCCTGGCGCAGGCGGCTGGCTGGGGAGCACTGATCGTCGGGGTCGTGGTCTTCGCGCTGATCTTGGTCGGGCTGTCGTTCTACTTGTTCTTGATGATTAAGGAAGTGCGGCTCAACCAGCGGCAGGCGAACTTCGTCGATAGTGTGACTCACGAACTGAAGTCGCCGATCGCGTCACTCAAGCTGTACTTGGAGACGCTCGAAATGCGAGCGGTCTCCGAGGAGCAGCGGGCCAAGTTTTATCGCGTCATGGACCAGGAACTCGAACGGCTGGATCACCTCATCACGCAGCTCTTGGAGGTCGGACGTATCGACGCGATTGGCGAGCAGTCGGACCCAGAAGACATTCTCGTTGAGTCGATGCTGCGGCGGTGCGGTGCTGCGGCGTGTGCTCACCACAAGCGGGACGAAGCGGAAACGATCAGCTACGACATGCAACCGGCCGTGCTCTACGCGAGGCCACTACTCACCGAGACCATCTTCCGCAATCTTATGGACAACGCGATCAAGTACGCGGGCGACCCCGCCAAAGTGGAGGTCAACGTGCGCGTGTCTGATCGGGGGCGAGTCATCACGCGCATCGCGGACAACGGCGACGGCGTCCCTCCCGAATTGCGGAAGCGTATCTTTGGCATGTTCTTTCGCGCTGGGAGCGAACTGACACGACGGCAAAAGGGCACGGGACTCGGCCTGTACATCGTCAGCAATCTCGTCCGACAGATGAAGGGGCGCGTCAGCGTTCACGATCGCCCGGGACTTTCCGGCAGCGTATTTGAAGTGGACCTGCCGGGCCGCAAAGGTGAGGGTTGAACGTTTTGAAAATCGTAGGACGGGCACTCTTGCCCGTCGTGGCTCAATAAAAACAGACGGGCAAGAATGCCCGTCCCACATTCTGATTTCGGTGGATTGTTGAACAACACGTCATGCGCATTCTGATCGTGGAAGATGAAGAAGCTCTCGCTCTCGGCTTGAAGTTCAACTTCGAGCAGGAAGGGTACGAGGTGCTGCTCGCGGGAGACGGCCCAACGGCGCTGAAGCTGTTTCATTCGGCAGTCCCCTCCGTCGATCTGGTCATTCTCGACCTGATGCTGCCCGGCATGAGCGGCTACGAAATCTGCAAGGCGATCCGAGTCGTGGACAAGCTCGTCCCGGTTTTGGTCCTCAGCGCAAGGACGCTCAGCGAAGACAAGATGCACGCCTTCGACTGCGGCACCGACCAGTACATGACGAAGCCGTTCGCGCTCCCCGAGCTACTCAACCGAGTCCGCAATCTGCTTGAACGTCACAAGGCGTTGCTTCAGGCGACGAAGCCCGCCGGGCCTTCGACTACTCCGCCACCGAGCTTTGTCTTCGAGGACTTCCGCCTCGACCCGCAAACGTTTGAGGTCGTCGTCGGCGACAAGCGACAGAGTCTGACCACCCAGGAGATACAACTGCTCAGGTATTTCATCGAACACGAGGGCGAAGTGTTGTCGAGGCACCAGATTCTGGAGGCGGTCTGGGACCAAAACACCGATGTCACGACGAGAACCATCGACAACTTCGTCCTCCGTCTGCGGAAGCTCATCGAGCCCGATCCGGCCCGCCCACGCTACATCCTCTCGGTGCGAGGGACCGGCTACCGCTTCGTCAGCAAGTAGGGTGCGTGGAGTCTTCGGAACGCACCATGACGATCTCGACTCTGCCACGGTGCGTTCCGAAGACTCCACGCATCCTACGGGAGGCTCGCATTCGACACGCAAAGAATGCCGCAGGCCCGGTACTCATTGAAGAGCACCGGGCCTGCGTTACTTAACCCTCGCGTCAGAACTAGAGAGTCCGCACGAGTTGGTGGCCGCCATCTGGACAGCCCGTCGACTACCGTCAGGCTTGGCCACCTCGCTGGCATTTACAACTGTCTGGATTCAAAAAGTCACCGTCCTTTCGTGCTAGAGTTTTCGCTTCGGCCGGGCAGCCAGTGCCCACCACTTCGCGACCTTTCCAGTCCGTCGCGTACGTCACCGCGACCCACGGGGAGATCATT
>Ga0114966_10003679_pt1 | contig 13358 bp, 10 predicted proteins | sample M_130207_XF_Meta_FD_87029 | JGI IMG/M metagenome (GOLD analysis project Ga0114966, IMG submission 87029) | Freshwater microbial communities from Lake Montjoie, Canada to study carbon cycling - M_130207_XF_MetaG | ecosystem: Environmental > Aquatic > Freshwater > Lake | place: Lake Montjoie... | reverse complement strand
GGTAATACTGGATCAACTGGTAATACTGGAAATACTGGCAATACTGGAAATACTGGAAATACTGGATCCACTGGTAATACTGGCAATACTGGATCCACAGGTAATACTGGTAATACTGGTAATACTGGCAATACTGGATCCACTGGTAATACTGGAAACACTGGTAATACTGGAAATACTGGAAATACTGGAAATACTGGATCCACTGGTAATACTGGATCAACTGGTAATACTGGAAATACTGGCAATACTGGAAATACTGGAAATACTGGATCCACTGGTAATACTGGCAATACTGGATCCACAGGTAATACTGGAAATACTGGTAATACTGGCAATACTGGATCCACAGGTAATACTGGATCCACAGGTAATACTGGAAATACTGGTAATACTGGCAATACTGGATCCACAGGTAATACTGGAAATACTGGTAATACTGGTAATACTGGAAATACTGGTAATACTGGTAATACTGGTAATACCGGAAAAACTGGAAATACTGGAAATACCGGTAATACTGGTAATACTGGTAATACTGGTAATACTGGAAAAACAGGTAATACTGGAGATACGGGACCTACTGGAAACACTGGAAACACTGGAAATACTGGAAACACTGGTCCTACTGGAGTCCCAGGTGAAGCAACCAATACTGGTGCTACTGGAAATACTGGTAATACTGGATCAACTGGAAATACAGGAGCTACCGGAAATACTGGTAATACTGGTAATACTGGTAATACTGGTAATACTGGTAATACTGGAAAAACTGGTAATACTGGAGATACTGGAAATACCGGAAACACTGGTAATACTGGAAATACCGGAAACACTGGTAATACTGGTAATACCGGAAATACCGGAAATACCGGAAATACCGGAAACACTGGTAATACTGGAAATACTGGTAATACTGGAAAAACTGGTAATACTGGAGATACGGGACCTACTGGAAATACTGGTAATACTGGTAATACTGGTAATACTGGTAATACTGGAAATACTGGTAATACTGGTAATACTGGATCAACTGGATCAACTGGAAATACCGGAAACACTGGAAACACTGGAAATACTGGTAATACTGGTAATACTGGTAATACTGGATCAACTGGAAATACTGGTAATACTGGATCAACTGGAAATACTGGTAACACTGGAAATACTGGTAATACTGGATCTACCGGTAACACTGGTAATACCGGTAACACTGGAAATACCGGAAATACTGGAAATACCGGAAATACTGGATCTACCGGTAACACTGGTAATACTGGTAATACTGGAAACACTGGTAGAACCGGAAATACTGGTAATACTGGGCCTACCGGTAATACTGGAAGAACAGGTAATACAGGAAATACTGGTAATACTGGACCTACTGGATATACCGGATATACTGGATCTACCGGAGATACGGGACCTACTGGACCTACTGGATCTACTGGAAATACTGGAAATACTGGACCTACTGGAGTCCCAGGAGAAGCAACCAATACAGGTGCTACTGGAAATACTGGAAATACTGGAAATACTGGACCTACTGGAGTCCCAGGAGAAGCAACCAATACAGGTGCTACTGGAAATACTGGAAATACTGGAAGAACAGGTAATACTGGATCAACCGGAAATACTGGTAATACCGGAAATACTGGTAATACTGGTCCTACTGGAAATACTGGAAATACTGGAAATACTGGTAATACTGGAAATACTGGTAATACTGGTAATACTGGTTCTACTGGAAATACTGGAAGAACAGGATCCACCGGAAATACAGGAAATACTGGAAATACTGGAAGAACAGGATCGACTGGTAATACAGGAAATACCGGAAATACGGGAGATACTGGTAATACCGGTAATACGGGAGACACTGGAAATACAGGAAACACTGGTGATACTGGAGATACTGGAAATACGGGTAATACGGGTAATACTGGAGATACAGGAGATACAGGGAATACCGGAAATACTGGAGATACAGGAGATACAGGAAACACCGGTAATACTGGAAATACTGGAATAACAGGATCCACTGGAAATACCGGACATACTGGAAATACTGGAAATACTGGAGATACTGGAAATACTGGAAATACTGGAAATACTGGACCTACTGGACCTCCAATGGATGTTATTTCTGTTGCAGATGGAACCGGAAGTTTCTTACTTTATAATTCGGATAATAATGTAATATCACAACCTAAACTTTATACACAATATGCTTATGATCCTAATGTTGATTCTATGATGTATAGTATTATTCCAAGTATTCCCGGAATTAAAAAAACACCACTCCAAGCCGCGGAAGGTATAAACTTGGGATCCAGCACGAATCGATTTCACGGTATTTATGTGGTGGAAGTTTTCGTAACCGATCAGTCGATTGTGTTTACAGATCCATCTACGGGGGTTAGTGCAAATATATCTTTATCAACGGATGGTGGTATATTATTACCGGCATCTTCTACTATAGGTGGTGTGAACCCAGGAACAATACAAATATTGGGAACCTATGACCTCAGTTCAACTCTATATGAAAATAGAACAAATGCTCTTGCCGGTGATGGATATATTATCAATGAAAATTTATATGTTTGCGTTGCAGAAAATCCTACTGGAAGCACAGGATGGGCAGATGTAGGTGCTATAAAAGGACCACAGGGTGATCGTGGATATCAAGGACATACGGGTAATACTGGAAATACGGGAGACACAGGGTCTACCGGTAATACCGGAGATACTGGATCCACCGGTAATACTGGACCTACTGGTGTTCCGGGAGAAGCAACCAATACAGGTGCTACCGGTAATACTGGTAATACTGGTAATACTGGAATTACCGGAAATACTGGTTCGACCGGAAATACTGGTTCGACCGGAAATACTGGTAATACAGGGTCTACCGGAAATACTGGAAAAACCGGAAATACGGGTAATACCGGAAATACTGGTAATACTGGTCATACTGGAAGAACCGGAAATACAGGTTCTACTGGAAGAACCGGTCCTACTGGAAGAACAGGTTCCACAGGTAATACCGGTCCAACTGGACCTCCGGGTAATACTATGTGGTCCACTATTTCAAATACAAACATATATTTCAATCCTTTGAATGGACCTGGACAGATTGGTATTAATACCTCTTCCCCAAGTTATCCACTAGACATTTCCGGAAATCTTCGTGTTTCTGGAAATGCAAACATTAATTATTTAACGGTAAACCGTGTAAGTTACGTAAATAGTATCAGTGAAAATATAGTATCTGTTGCTGGAACAGACGGAACTACTTATCAATTGAACTTCGCATTAGGAAGTGTTTTCTTTTTAACAAGTGTGCCTACTGGACTAATGACCGTTCAATTATATAACTTACCATCGATTACAGATGTTTCTAGAAGTTATGTCATTAGTATTATTTATCCTGGACAAACCGGATCAAATTATTATGTTAAAACCGAATTCTATGTAAATACTGAAAATACTCCCGATAAAACAAATAATTGTATACCTCATTTTACAAGCACTCCTTCGGTTTCCACCGTTAGCTCTAGTAATTTGATAATACAACAATTCATTTATTTATATCAAACCATCAATGGAACATCTACTAGTTATGTTATTTCAAATGTTAGCACGTATAATGCTTAAAATTATAAATAGAATAGGATAGGATAGGATAGGATACCATTGAACAATAAAAAATAGTTTATTTATTGTTCAATTAAATATAGGATAGTTTGTCTCTTACGGGAATATTTTATTAAAAATCATATACAGAATTCAGTAATAAACAGAAGGAGTAATCTGTCCCATTCATATCTAATACTCTCCCGTAAACATCTAATAAACGAATCTGTATACGGGTTAAATCAATCGGGCCGAAATACCTACGTGGTTCTGAAACAAAAGACGTTTTTTCCATTATATTAATTCTGGCTAAAATAGAAGTTGGAATCGTATTGTTTTGAAATGCGGTTATAAAGGAAGGAGGTGAATTGTTTTGAAAATCGTCTATAGATAAATAAATATAAGAAAAGACAAGATTCACGTTTATCACCGTTTCTGCGATATACGATTTTGAACCATTATATTTACGTTTTGTAAATCCTAACACTCTCCCTAATTTCGAAAAATAATCCACTGTTTTTTTATCTATGTTTTGTATATCATCTAAGGTAAAATCGAGAGAAATAGAAACAATACTTTCATCTAAGGTTTCAATACAAACACAACCTGAACCATTTGGATCTATACGAAAACATATTTTGGAAAATGCCTGTTTTTCGGTTTCTCTCATCAATGTATTTAATTGATGAATGATCGTTTCCGTATTGTAATTTCCATCTGGTAAATAAAATACATTGGTTTCTTCCTTTTTTTCTAAAACAATACGCATATATAAATAATTATTTTTGAGAGAAGTAGAAATATTATATATACTATGGCTTGCAATTTCAAATGCAGTTAATTGCAGCGATACTACTTTTTTGACTTTATTCGGTATATGTATTGCAAAATCCGAACTTTGTGTCGTATAGGGATTCTCTCGAAATCTAGTATCTATCGAAATACATTGGGTTAGTGTCCGGGTTTGAACTGGATTTAATATTCCAGGTAAGAAATCCGTATTTTGTGTATATATATACGGGGTCGTAGGTCTTTGTTGAATCTCTTGTTCTCTACTATTGGATGGGGCATAGGAAACTTTTGGTGTTTCAGGATAAGGATCTAATTTTCTCTCGAATCCGGGAGCATGATACTCTTTTTTGGGAAACGTATGATGCACAATCGTTTTTTTTACTTCGGTTAAAAAGGCAATTAAATCTCGTTTTAATCTTTTATGAATATGGCCACTACTCAATAACTGTTCACGAATTTCATATTCTCTCTTTTCCACCTCGCTTTCAGTGAATTTCTTATCTAGCCGAAAAAAGTGTTTCATATCTTCGAGAGAATAATGTTGGATATCTAAATCTAAATCTGCCATTTCTATATTTTTACGGTATATTTCATAATAAGAATTACGACGAATAATATATTTCTCTTGTATTTATAAAGATAATATTTAATGTCGATTGCTACCTTAAAGAAAAAAACACAAGCTCGATATAATAACAATAGTGTTGGGTTTTCTCAATTTTCTCTTAATGGAACCCATCGAAATCAAGGATATGTTGGTCAAGATACCTTAGGTCGTTCTCTTCCTAGAACCCTTGCCAAAGGAAATACCTTACGTGGGCATGGGGGATGTTGTGGAACTTACCACATTACTCCTTCTATTCTTTCCGGAATCACTTCTACCGAAGACAATCATGTGGTAAAACCTTCCGTATTAGATAATAATGGAATGATTGCTACCAAATATCGTTGGATACGTCGCCCTGCTCCTTTTTCCGTGGTAAAACCACCTAGAACCCAAAATCATATCAAGTATTTAGCGACAACTACCGTGAAAGAAATAGATGCATGTAATAAAGGTGTAGTTAAAGATACGGTTCTATGCAAATCTTGTCCTGCTTTACCTGCTAGTGCACGAGGTTCTCTTTATAATAAGTATGGTGTTACTATTACCAAACCAACGACGAGTTTCACTTCTATTTGTTATATGCAATATTTAAATAGTTTAGAGAAGAAATGTTTAGATAATTATGTTCATTCCATACAAAATGTAAATACCAAATTTCCACTTAAATCGACACAAGGAATTCCTTTACCTAGTGGTAGTAATAGTTTACCTTAAAAAATTGATATAAAAACGAGGGACTACTCTTTTTTATATCCTATCTTATTTTGAAATGAACCTTTCCAAAGAAGAAGAAACATACTTGCTTTCCATGACGGAAAAAGAGAGAAAAGCATATGAAGTTGCCAAACACCATTTAGGATCTTTGTTTACTTTACATAAAACCGCCGGATTTTTACAATGGAAAAAAAAACAAGACGCTAGTTTGGTTTTACTAGATAAAAAATAAATTTTCGGTAACTATTGTAAAGGATAGATAGTATAATATCTCGTATGAAACAAAGTATATTATATATTAGTTGTTATTTTCTATTATTGATTGTTTTTTTTCTGGTTTTCTATTTCATTCATTCTTATTATACCATACAAAACCAACATACCATCGATTATTTAAAAACGTTGGAAAAAGATAAGAAAAAAGGATTATTTCCATTTCGTTATTTCCAAGATAAGAATGGTAAAATACTACCTTTTGTAGCAATTTCTGGTTTTTTTCGAGATGAAAAAACCAAACAGAAATATGTAGAATATAAAGAGAATGGAATTCATATTTTTGGAATTACTGCTTATAAAACATTTCCCAAAAAAATAATGGATGGAACGGGAGATGGAGATACGAAAAACGATACATTTGATTATCTTGGAAATATTAAAAACTGGTTATGTTGTTTTTATTATCCATCCGAATATGGATTTACGAATCAACATACTATTTTAAATATGAGTGAATCTGATTTTTATAATGCAGAAGAAGAAGATAATACTCCATTGGTGAAAAAAAAATATGATTTTATTTATTCTTGTTTAAAAGACGAGGATCATTGTCCTTTAAATGGTTGGAATGCAGTTAATCGTAATTTTCGACTTGCGAGAGATTGTTTTAAAATTATGGTAAATGAATATGGATTGAAAGGATTAGTAATAGGAAGAGTGGGATGTGGATTAGAAGAAGAATTTGGCGATAAACTAGAAGTAACGGATATGTTAAAATTCGATGTATTTCAAACAAAATTGAGAGAATCCCGGTTCTTATTTGTTCCAAATATATACGATGCATCTCCGCGTGTTATTGCAGAAGCATTGATCAAAAATGTGCCAGTATTAATGAATCGACATATTGTTTGTGGTTCCAAATATATCAATGATGAAACGGGAGAATTCTTTAAAGATGAACACGATATTCGTTCTTCACTCGATTCCTTATTCGCAAAAATAGAAAGAATATCTCCCAAAAAATGGTGGAAAAAACATTATAGCACTGATAAAATGGAGAGAAAATTACGGGATTTTTTAAATCATGCTTTTCCCAATACATTGGATTATGTTTCACATGTCAAATTCATTTTATAGTTTTTATAAGCCAAATAATCAAAGGATTCGACAGAACAAGAAATCTGTGTATTGGTGAAAATCGGTTTCGTTGGTGTTTGTAAGAGAGAGAGATTGGATATTTTTCCCAAATTACGAAAGCTATTTTTTGGTTTTGGTTTTGTGTTTGTATTGTTTTGGGTAGTAATATCTTTCCTTTTTTTATCAATCACTATATCGTTTATTTTGTATGTTTTCAATTTTGCAAATGGCGCATCTTTGAAATTAATTCCCAATTCTCTCTTTTTTTCACTTTGTTTCTCTTTCTCTTTCTTTTCTTCTTCCTCCTGTAACAATGTAAAAGGCGAAATAACTCCTTCTGGGAGAATATTTCCATCCAAGAAAAAATCCATACAACGATACAATTGAACATATTTCATTGCACATGCATTTAAAATAGCATAATTCATATGATGATCGGATACATATGCAAATGCCTGTTTAAACATATCATAATACATGATCACATTTCCTCGGGGGGTTGTTTCAAATAATAATCTACGTTTCCATTCTGGTTCTAATTCATTGGTTTCTTCGATGATTAATTTTTGAAAGGATTCGAGAGAATAACATCTCTCATCAATATTCGCATTCCCTTTTTTTCTCTCTTCTTCTGTCTTTGGAAAATTCTTTAAAAAACGTTCGGTTTGTTTTTCAATATATATTTCAGTATCCTCTTTGGGTATTTCGATGGTTGGTCTAGGAAATATCGAATACCAAATTCTATAAAAAAGTCTGACTATATTCACATAATAAATGTAAATATATAATTTCGGGTTTGAAAAAAAATAGATTTGTTTCGGTGACATGGTTTTGTTATTTTGATTTGATTATGATTATATATTTATGTTATTTTGGATTTCGAATTCTCTCAATTCAATCAAATCCTTCATTTCTTTTTCTAAAAAGGGGACTTCAATACGATCATATTTTTGATACGGATTATCTGGATGTAAACATACTAGAAATAAACCGACTACTTTTTTATTATATTTGGTTTCTAGAATAGTTTTATACATGTTTAATTGGAGAGAATAATGCCAGAAATTTGTATCTGGTAAATGTTGGATACATGCCGTTTTCATATATTTACCATAATTTTCATAGGCAATCTCTCTACAACGTTTCCAATCATAAATGAGAATAGTTCCATCCGGATTCTCAAATATCATATCGATGGAACCCGATATTTTCATTTCTTCCCAGAATACCATCCATTCACTACGATAAGGAATCAAATCTGGGAAATCTTGCACGAATTTTAGGAAAAATGCATATTCAATACTGTCGTTCTGGACGGCTATTCCATTGTAATAATCTTCAATATCCGCATGCATTTTGGTTCCTAAACCAGAAGCACTATCCCTATTTTTATCCCAACCGGCTTTGATTTGTTCTCTCGTCATTCCGTAATATTTATAGGTGGGATCTTCCATTTTTTTTCCTTTAAACATATTGTCGAGGATTTTATCCGCATCGAAACCGTCGAAATGTTGGTGCACCCATGTAGTGACCGAAGTATATCCTTGTTCTCCACGCACGGTATAAATATGTGGTTCCGGATCAAAGGTGATTTCTTTGTCTCTCGGGTGTGCGTTCTTTATTGCGAGGGTTGTCATTCTTTGTGTATGTTTTTGATATTATGTTTATTTTCTTTTTTGTTTCAATTTTTCATTTTATATTTTAGAAATAAATATAATATAAAATATAATATAATATAGTTATATAAAAATGCCTACTTACAATATTGCTACGTTTAGTCAATACTTTGATACTAGTTTTAATGTTGCTGGAGTTAAATATAAGTTAACCCCACCTGAACAATCTTCTGCTCCATATACATATCATTCGGATGACAACCAAACTAGTATTCCTGAAAATACTGGTGATTCATTATATGCTATATTCGAAGCAAGTAGATATTTAATTACCTTTGTTTGTGGAGATAATATTACTACGATTGGACAAAGAGCGTTTGTAGGATGCACTAGATTAACCAGTATTACACTTCCAAATGCATTAACTAATTTAGGTATGGTTAATGGAACTGTATTCGCTAGTTGTGAATCTTTACAAAGTATTACTATTCCTGCAAATGTAACTAATATAAGCATTAATATGTTTTGGAATAATAATGGAGCATTAAAAGATATTTATTTCCTTGGTAATCTTGTTCCAAGTCTTACCAGTAATGTTCCAAATACAATTTTTATTAGTAATAGTATGTTTAATCAACCAAACACTACAATTGCACATGTAAGTTATTCACTAGTTCAATCTTATAAAAATTTAGGAATTTTTTCGAGTGTGGTTAGTGCACCCTATCCTTGTTTTAAAGAAGGTTCTAAAATTCTTACCATAGATGGTTATGTTCCCGTTGAAAAACTAAGAAAAGGCGATTTAGTGCAAACCTTGAAGAATAGTTATTTACCGATTGTATTGATTGGGAAATCTATCCTATATAATTCCGGAGATAAAGAACGTATAAAGGATCGATTGTATACTCTTCCTTCGCAGAACTATCCGGATCTTACCGAAGATTTAGTGTTAACCGGTTGTCATAGTATTTTAATGGATAAATTAACCTTAGAACAAGAAAAGGCGATTTTGGAAAAATACGGAGAATATAAAATTACAGATGGAAAAGTGCGATTAGAAACCTATTTAGATCAACGTGCGACACCATATAAAAAAGAAGGTAATTTTACCATTTATCATTTAGCTCTTGAAAATAATGATTATTATGGTAATTATGGTATCTGGGCAAATGGTCTATTAGTAGAATCTTGTTCGAAACGATATTTAAATGAAATTTCGAATATGGAACTCATACATTAACCGAGAATAGGTGGTCCGGGTTCAGAGAAGATGTCTTCTTTCTTTTATTTTATTTTCTTTTGAGTTTTCGTTTTATTTCTACCATATTTACAATACTGTTTTTGAGAGAATCCTCGGGGGTTCCTACAATTAATACTTTTCTTGTATTTCATAGACCATTTTCGTTTTGTCATGAATTCCTGATTATATATAAAAAAGATATAATACTTAAAGAGGTTTTTCAGTTGGTAGAAGACATGACTGTAATTGTTTCTATTTCTAAAATAGTAATCATGTGGTCGCTGGTTCGATTCCAGCAAGCCGGAAAGTAAGATAATAATCTCTAAAAGATATTATTATCGATATTTATTTTCGTTGTCTTTTTTTCGTTTTTCTCGATCTTTTTTTCGTTTTTCTCGATCTTTTATTTCTACCGCCTGCATATAATATATAATTATTGTTAAAAGGTAGTATGTTATTTTTATTGTTAGAGTCAATATTTTTATAAATGGGTATTAAAATTTCAATTTTGTTAAATTTAATATAGTCCTGTGGTATATCTGCTCTATTATGATTTGCATATCCCAAAATTTTAAAATAATCTTTTCCATTCATACATAATACTTTTCTTAACAAGTTTTTTTTATTATCTGTTAAATTTTTTATATTTAAATCTTCTTCTTTAATTTCATTTATTATTTCTATTTCAGTTTCCAAAGTTTTTAATTTATACACGGTCTCTTCTTTGGTTAAATCTGTGTATTTATATGCCTCTGTGTATTTATATGCCTCAATATTAACTACTTTGAATATAGTATTATTTATATTATTCGTTATGTCATCATTTATTTTTTTTAGGTTTTTTTTAATAAAATCTATATAATCTTTTTTTACCAATGTTTCTTCCTTATTATTAAATTTGTTACGTAAATTATTTATGTATGTATTATCTTCATAATAGTATATATGTCCAGGTATTAAATCGTTTATTCCTATTTCTATCAATGGTTGATCTGTAGGAAAAACTGTATTTTTATTTGATACTAAATTTTTTAAAAATGAGTTTGATTTATTTTTAGATGATTTTGATTTAACTGTTTCAGGTGGCATTGAATTATCTTTTACATTTGATATTGGTTTATCTTTAAAAGATAATTCTACATATTTATCAATAAAAACACTCATTATATAATATTATTTCATATAAAAATATAGAAATATTTCTAAAGAATTTCAATTTCTACAAAATTCCGTTTTAGTGTATTATATAAAAATTCTTTTATACAATTTGCTCTTGTAGTTTCACAGGATTCTTTTCCCATGACTTTACGAGAGTATATCATTTCGTTTTCATACCATATATTTGCATAAGCCGGGCTAGGTTCATTGGAATATCTTAAAAATAATTGTAAAAAACGACTAGCAAGCACATTTAAAAGTGAAAACAATTCATCTTTAACAAGAATTCCCCATATAGGAGATGCCGATTTCTCTCGAATATCATAAGAATAAAGCATGAATTGTTTTTGTATAAAAGCACAACATGGAATTCCATCGATATCCATCGATTCCATTGCTTCTCTTATACATGTTTGCATTGCCGTCAATAAATCGGTTTTAAATACGATTTCTAAATGGATTGTCGTCAATGGTAAGTTTTTTATCCATTCTCTCAATGTTTGGGTTGGAACGGGTCCAGATTCCGAATTTAAAAATTGTTCTAAATGGATTTTCTGTTTTCGTTTTAATAAACGGACTTCTTCTTTTAATTTTCGATTATCACTTTCTAAATTTCCAAGTCTACACATAATATTGGTTAATACTCGATTCATTTGTGCACCGGTTAAAGATAGAATATTCGGTTCTATTTCTCTCTGTTTTTCCGTTTTCGATTTATGGACGAATTCACAAAGAAAGAGGTGTCTATCTAAATAATATTTAGTATTGAATTGTTTATTGCAATATTTACAAGAATAATCACTCATACGATTTATGTCTACCATATATATTCTTTTTAAAACTTCAATTTTTACGAAAAATGTTTTTCACCTTTAGCAAAAAAACAAAACCTCCTCTTCTAAAAGATACAAATACGGATACGAAAGTAAAAGTAAAAGATTTGACCAGAAATACTCCCGTTCTAGGAAATATGTTTCGTCTTGCACAACCAACGATTGGTAAATGTTCATCATGTAATTCCTTTCGATAAATTGTTCTCTCTTTCTAATGTAAATTATATTATAAGAGATGAATCAATACATGGATGAAAAAGATTTCTTGTCTCCTAAAGTAACACAACATAGTGGACATATGATTATGACGAATGTAAATAAACCATCGAAAATCAAATATTTCAATATTGATACTCGTTTTCAAGAAGAATATAATATTGTTAAGAAGGCCAGTTTTCAATATATATTACCGCAACGTATTACCGATGTAAAGAGTATTGCCGTGCGTAGTATTGAAATTCCGTTATCCTTTTATCCTTTCTCTCAAAATCGTGGAAATACGTTTTTCCAAGTAGATGCATCCAGTGTAGTTATTACCGATGGAAATTATAGTGTGAATTCTCTCGTAAGTGCGATTCATTCCGGATTAACTACCATCGTGTCTTCTGGTTTAGATATCAGTTTAAATGTAGACAATCGTATAATTATTAAAAATACTACCGGAAAAACACATACAGTTAATTTTAATGTCGATGTGTCTGGTAATTTTAATCGATATCCATTTAAATCATCTTTAGGATGGTGTCTTGGTTTTCGTCAACCTTCTTATACTATTTTAAATGGGAAAAGTATAACGACAGAAGGAATTATAGACATACATAATATTCGTTATTTGTTTTTAGTCGTAGATGAATTTAGACAAAGTAATCCGAATTCCTTTGTTTCTCCTTTATCCAATTCTCTCCTTTCCAAGAATGTTTTAGCAAGAATTTCGTTATCCCCTAGTATTTTTTCCTTTGGATCGGTAATTACGGCAAATACGTTTAATGGACTACTTTTAACGGATCAACGAGTATATTCTGGTAATGTAGATATACAGAAATTGAATATTCAAATCGTGGATGAATGGGGAAATGTAGTGGATTTAAATCAATTGGATTTTTCCTTTTGTTTAGAAATGGAATATGAGTAAATATAAGGATGAGGATGATGCCAAAAGGAATTTATTAGAATTAACGTATCTAAATTTCTACAGATATATTAATTAAATGTTGTTTATAAAAAAAAATAAGTGGATTTTTACATTAATATCATTTAGTGTATTTTTTATATTATGTTATATGTTTTATTATATGAATGGTTATATCGAAGGTAATACTAGTAATCCAAAAAAAGTAAAAGCAGCCCCACCAGCAAATGCTGGTAAACCAAAGGTAGCAGCCCCACCAGCAAATGCTGTTAAACCAAAG
>Ga0114966_10003675_pt1 | contig 13377 bp, 19 predicted proteins | sample M_130207_XF_Meta_FD_87029 | JGI IMG/M metagenome (GOLD analysis project Ga0114966, IMG submission 87029) | Freshwater microbial communities from Lake Montjoie, Canada to study carbon cycling - M_130207_XF_MetaG | ecosystem: Environmental > Aquatic > Freshwater > Lake | place: Lake Montjoie... | reverse complement strand
TCAATCGGTCAGCGATGTGCGTCCTTGTGGTGTTGCGTAGGCAAGCAATGCCAATTTCAGGCCTGTGTGAATTCGTTGATTACGTTCTTCAGCATTGATGAGTTCCATGGCCCAAAATCTGGAGGCTGAATAGACAACTGCTTCAAAGGTGTTGGAAATTTCTGCAAGATCAGCCGTCTGAGAAAGTTCGCCATCAAGTTGGGCTTGCTTCAAGAATGGTGCGATGCCATCAGATGCGTGGTGCTCAACAAAAAATTCGCGAGGGTTGGCGGCGTCATTCATGACGGCGAGAAGAAGTGATGGTGATATGGCTTGAAAAACGATGTCACTAATGCTTACTGCACTTTGGCATATCTGGCCGAGGGTCATTCTTGGTTCAAGCGAACCGACGATTGGTTTGATATCGGCAAGGACCTGATCAAGTGCGGCTCTCACGATCGCCTCGCGTGTCTCAAAAAGGTTGTAGAGGGTTGCGACGCTGACACCGACTTTCTCTGCAAGTGCGCGCATCGAGAGTTTTTCGACCCCGTCTGTATCAATCATTGTTCGAGCCACAGAAAGGATATTTTGACGATTGACCACGCGTCTTGCTCGGCGACCGTCCATGCGATTCAGCCTAGCGAGATAGGCGATTGCAATTTCTAGTAATCACATCGGCTCTACAAAAGGCACCTAAGATTCGAGAGTGAAGTTAGATACCGGAACAGAAGATCTCCTGTGCGAACTTCGCGATGACGGCGTTCTGGTCGCCACTTTGAATCGACCCGAGACACGTAATGCATTTAGCGCCGCCATGGGTCGCGCGCTTGGCGACATTTACGAAATGGCCGACACCAATGATGCGGTGCGAGTTGTCGTTGTCACTGGAACTCCGCCGGCGTTCTGTGCTGGTGCGGATTTTTCTCGGGGCGCTGACGTCTTTGAACGAACTGAAAGTACAGAGTTCAGTTCAAATCCGGTCAACCCACCTGCATGGAAAATTCGCAAACCAGTCATTGCTGCGATCAATGGTCATGCGATTGGTATCGGACTCACACTTGCTTTGCACTGCGATCTGCGCTTTGTTGCACGCGACGCAAAATACGGAGTAGTGCAAGTTCGCCGAGGTATCTTGCCTGACGCGATGAGCCACTGGACGTTGCCGCGATTAGTGGGGGTCGCCAAGGCCGCCGACATCTTGCTGACCGGTCGAACTTTTGATGGAACTGAAGCCGTCGAGTTGGGGATTGCGTCGGGTGTATTCGCAAACGATGAAGTTTTGCCGCACGCCTTAGAAGTTGCTCATGACATTGCTATGAATACTGCTCCAGTTTCGGTGGCGCTTAGTAAACGTTTGTTGTGGGAGTCTTTTGCGATGACGGCTGAGCAAATGAACCAGGCTGAAAGTGATCTGCATGTACACCTGATGGGGAAAGCCGACGCGCGAGAAGGTGTCAACTCATTTCTTGAACGACGTGAACCGCAATGGTCGCTCAGTGTCAATAAGGATTACCCAGAGTTCTAGACATCCCAGACTTGGCGATTTCCGCATTGTTCAATGCGTTCGGTATACGACATCACCAAAGATCAGATGAATGGTCGTCTAACTTGCTGCTTCCATTTGCGCAACAAACACTGACATATCGAAATAGTCGCGCCATTCGGATATCTTCCCATCTTTCACTTTGAAAACTCCAACAACGGGAAGTTCGGCCCAGCCGTTTGGTAATTGATGTCGGTCGAGTCGTTCAAGAAATACAGTTTCACCGTCAACTGAAACATTTTTGATAATGAATTCATTTCTGATGACGTTCGCGAATGCTGGCCCCAGCACTGAGCGCATCCCATCAGGTCCGTGAACAGTGCCGGCTTCAAAGCCAAAGGGCACATTTATGTAGACCAAGTTGTCGTCGACAAATTGGACTGCTGTGTCGATGTCGTTGGTCTCCATGACTTTGAGGAAGGCTTTGATGACGTCAATCGGCTGTTGAGAATTCATTTTTATTTCCTTTCGGTGCTGAGGTAGTCGCAGGCGACAATGCAGATGCCACCAAACACAATTGATGCAAAAACTGTTGTTGAGGCGACTCCGGTATGGCCGTACAGTTGGGGAGCGAATCCAGTTGCGATTGAGTCAAACGTGAGTGCGCCGATTGTGGCGATTGAAGAGTTCATGACGTGCGGTCGATGAATGATCTTTTCCCATTTCCGACAAAAAACTATGAAACCAGGAGCTGTGGCCAGTCCAATCACAAAAAGCACTACTCGGCCAGTGGCATGAGTAGGGAAGTCATCGGGGACCAGCCTAAAGATGAGTGCGACGACGAAAGCTAAGACTGCCCCAGTGAGAAGCATGGGAATATGCGGAAGGATTTTACGCACATCAACTCCTTTTGTAGTGACTACTACAAAACTATAGAAAGTCAGTCGCGGTAAAGTCAAGGGCATGGGCTACCGCCATGACCGTGAATCCCTTTTAGAGGCAGCGATTCAGATTGCGCTTTCAGAAGGAGTGAGCGCAGTCAGTTTTGGCCGGTTAGCGAAGGGACTGGGTATTAGCGATCGTATGGTTGTGTACTACTTCCCGAATCGAGCCGATTTGATTCAGTCCGTGGTGGTCGGCATTGGAATTGAGTTGCAAAATATGCTCGAGGTCGCATTTGGTCCTGACTCATTGCCGGCTATTGAGCTAATGCGTCGCGCTTGGCCAGTGTTATCTACCAAGAAGGCCCAGCCAATGTTCAACGGCTTTTTTGAGATCATCGGATTAGCCAGCGCTGGACAATCGCCGTACGCAGAGTTAGCTCCAGCCTTGATGAACGGATGGATTGAATGGTTGGCGCAGCGAGTGAAGGCCAAGACGGTGAGACAGCGGCGGGATATCGCTGCAAGCGTTGTCGCTCAGATTGACGGACTGTTATTGATTCGGCGAATGAGTGGTGCGCGAATCGCTAATGCAGCCGCCCGAGAATTAGGCATTGCATAGTCGCCTGATTGCGTGGCAAGCGCTCGCAGTGATGGGTGCCCAAGCTTTGCGAGTTTTATGGAATCTCGATTTACATGTATTTTTATGATCACAATCCGCCGCACATTAACGCCTTTTATTCGGGCGCCGAGGCAAGATTCAGGATCATTGACGGCGCACATATGGATGGTCGACTTCCCGCCACTGCTGTACGTCTTGTTCAAGAATAGATTTCAATTCAGTGAAATCAATTGATGACTAATTGGAATGCAGCGAATGCTGGTGAACCAATTGTGATACTTGAGCCACTTCGCTAATCTGCGGGTATGACGATGTCTGCGAGAATTGATAAAGCCAGGTGTCTTGGTGAGCATCAACTTTCATTGGAATTCAGCGACGGACTCATTCGCGAAGTTGAAATTCATCGTGGTCTCGGGGGAGTCTTCAGCGATTTGGACGACGAAGAATTGTTTTCGCAGGTTTCGGTCGACCCAACGACGGGCACTCTTGTATGGCCTGGTGGTCTAGACCTAGATCCAGATGTTCTCTATGGCGTTGAAGAATCCGCGACTGGAAGGTTTTTCACGCTTCTCTCCGAAAGTCGTTGACAAACGCAGGAATAGATTTCATGAAGTCCTATCCCTCGCTTGCCGGTGGTGTCGGGCAACAATGAATCCATGACAAGCACAGTGGTGGTTTTTCTCGTCGTCGCGACAATTTTCTCGGTGGGTGACTGGTGGGCGGTTCAAGTTGCCAAGAAATCACTTGAATATCTCTGCAAACCGTTAGCCACGGTGGCGTTCCTTGGTGCGGCTATCGCAATCTTCAATGCTGATGGAGTGTCGCAAACTTGGCGCGTCATCGCTTTGGTGTTTTGTTTATTGGGCGATGTTTTCCTCATGCTCCCTCGTGATGCATTTGTGCCTGGTCTTGCATCATTTGCGGTCGCCCAAATTTGCTTCGCGGTCAGTCTGTTTACGCAAGACGCGACTTTGACTCGACTAGTAGTGGGGCTCATCATTGTTGTGCCAACAACACTCTTCTTGGCGCGGCGTTTCGTGAAATCTATTTCAACGTCGGGCACACCGATCGACTTGGCGGTCTCTGCGTTTACTGAGTCCGGAGTTGAGGCCGCGTATTTCGTTCCGAGTCATACGTACGTCAATAAGTACAACATTGAGGCGCGCAACTCCTTTCGCGAGTTCATACGATGGTTTGGCCTTCACGACTACTCAACTCGGCTTCAGGGTGCCGATTCATCCAAAATCATTCTCCACTGATCCCAGGATGGTTCACACCGATCAGAACTGATCGGCGATGAACCCCAACTGATGCAGATCGCAAACTGCCACTGTTGATTCAACTTTGGGCGCGGCTGCGGTGCCCCACGCAACTACTACCGCTCGGGGCGGAGGGCCCTCCGTGATGATCGGGTAGTCGTGCAAGTACGTCATCACATCAATCAGCCCCGCCTTCACGTGATCGGAGGCTCCACGGAATGTATCCCGTGTGGTCAGCTTCACTTCAAGCAACATGACTCGCTCTTGGTGTTCAATCACATAGTCCGGGATCAGACCACTAGAACTGAGCCCATTCAGGCGGCGATACTCCGAGTAGCGCGATTGCCCAACCCGGAGAGGGAGCGTGGACAAGGCTCTCTGCTGCCAGATCACAAGCGACGCCTCGTCTTTGGCCAGTCGCGCAAACGGGAGCCGACTTCCTGCAACTGCTTGGAGTAGCTCCAAGGTCCATCCGGCGCCGATTAACTCCTCAACCAGACGAAAACCCACCTGCAACTCGAAGATTCGGTCATCACTAGCGGGCGCTGTGACAACCTCGTCAAGAAGCCGGGCGACTGCTTCTGGATCCCTAGCATCCACTTCGCGCACAAATCTTATGTATGAGACGATAGGCCATAGCCCTGAGCGTTGGTCAGCGCGGTTGAGCTGCTCCTCTGTGATTTGCTTGTACGGGCGGACCCCATTCAACTTCGGATGACGAGTGAGATGGTGAGCGCGCTCGGATGCGGCTTCCCGATGAAGCCCGACCTCTGAACTATCTGGTGAGAAGCCGCGCCCGATCCCTTCGGCCATTGAGAGTGCCGTGCGGACGAGCCGTGTCGCTGGAGTCTCGAAACGCCTCCGTCCGAATCTGCACACGAAGAGAGTGTCGTCACCAGTCTCGAGCCGACGCTCGACAGTTGAAGACCAGTCAACCTCACCCTCGACCTCGCCCGTCAGTTCGATGGCATCAGGTTGGACAGTTCCAGGAGTAGATCGGAGCATCTGGGTAGCAGCCTGAAGCATCTTCGCGGTGGTTGGCGAAATGCTAAGTAGCGAGCGCAGAATGGTCTCAAAGACCTCGTCGGCGATAGCTACACCGGGATCCTCTATTTCGTTTTTCCCCGTTACGAACCGAGCTGCCCCGGAGAAGCGCCAGAGCTGCCCGCGCAGCGACGACGTCGCATCGCTCCGCGACCAGCGACCAGTCAGGCCGACGTCTCCATGTCAGCGCCCATAGGCGTATTCGAATCACCTGTGACGAGTGCCTTCGCAACGGCTAGTTGGTCCATAGCATTGAGGTGAACCAGTTGCGGGCGGACGAACATCTCCATTACCTCATTGGCGAGGTCCTTCGGGCTTGCCACTCCTGCCTGAAAGCGCGCTTTGACGTACTTGGCGCAGTCGAGCGTGATCGCCGGCCCCAGCGGCGCCTTGGGAAGAATCGGCAGCCGACTAACCATGGCATCCACCAAAACGTCGCCGGTGGCATGCTGCTGCAAAAGCGCGGCATGGACTGCCGTTGGTGGTCCGTCGACCCTGACGATGGCGAAGCGACGAAGGAAGGCTTGCGAAATCTCAAAAAGGAGATCAACATCCAATGTGTTCATCGTTGAGATGATTCGCCACGATGGGCGGACCTCGTAGTGCCGGTAACGGGCGCCTAGGAGCTGATCCACCGGAACGATGGCGACCTTTAGTAGTTCGCCATCAGGTCCTTCCTCTTCGAAGCGCAGTACAACCGACTGGCCTGAAAGCACAGTGAAAAAAGGCCCCATTGCTTGATCGATTGCGGCGCGATTCAGTTCGTCCAGCACGACCCAGCAGTCATTGTCGATCGCCGAGAGGATGAGCCCGGGTACGAACTCAAGGTCCTTCTCTTTGTTGAGACGGTAGGTGCCAACGGTGTCAGACGGTGTCCAGTCGCTTGACCCAGAGATTTGGTCTAGACCACGGCAGACGCCGACACTCACTGCGGCCGACGCTATGGCAATCGCCAACTCGGTCTTGCCGGTACCCGGCGGGCCCTGAAGAAGAATGTGCTTGCCGGTGAGTAGTGCAGCATGGATTCGCCCCATGAGTGACTCGTCGCCAAATCGAAGACCTTGTTGCTGGACGGCTTGCCGCAAGACATCAAGAGTTAGTTCGGAAAGGGGACGGAGGGGGGCAATCGCTCCTGGGGCTTCAGCGCCAACTGTGGCCTCGTACTCAGCTTTGGTGTGGGCTTCGATAGTCATTTGCTGCCGATCGGTCGTAGTTCCTCAACAATGACCCGAATCACTCCATCCTTCGCCGATATGGAAGTGATTCGGCCTGCGGAGTGAGGCGTGTCGTCATGGTGAAGCCAAACCCCATCGCCGGGAACAATGCCTGCGACTAAATCCCTGTTTTCAAATCGGAGGACCATTGGCGACTTGGATGGCGGGTGCTCCACTGACCAGAAGCCAGGAGGCGGTGTCCAGCCAACTGGATTAGCGGGCCCAGCAATGTCCTCGGTGTTCCAGCCCTCCTCGGTCAATGGGTACTTCACGTCGAGCACGGGTAATCCGGCTGCAGCAGCGAGTCCGGCAGCGATCAAATGGGTCTGTGCTTCGGTGGTCGCCATCAGTCTGCTCCGTCCTCTGCTTCGTTGTCTGCTGAGGCCACGGTTGCTCCAGCGATTGTCGCCTCAGCGCGATGAAAGCGGAGCACTTTGACGAGATCGGAGCCTTCAAAGATGAGACAGACTCGCAACCGCGGAACATCATCGTGAGTCAACGTGTACTTGGCTGCAAAGCCGTTCAGTGCTCGTTCAACGTTCTCGAGTGAAACCTCGCCGTCCGGATCTAACACAAGTGCCAACACTCGCGGGTTCTGCCAGGCGACGTCTTTCTGCGTCCGATTGGTTAGATTCTTCTCTTTGCTGATGAGGCCGCAGCGCACGGCTGCCTTCGGCAGACTAAAGGTGTCCATGAGAGCCGACATCAGAGCATTCCACTTTGCGGCAGAGTGAGATGGGTTCTCTAGGGCCTCTGCGGCTGCTTCCGAGAGCTGTTCAACTGCACTCTTCATCGTTGCTGTCATTGGTCTCCTGCCTCACTGCGCAAACAATCTATGTGATCTCTCACGGCATCCAAGAAGCCAGGTGCGAAACGAAGCGAGCCCTTCTCGGCGCGAGCGAGGAATCCGCTGGCCGCTCGGATCGAGAGCGGCTTTGTGGGGTACTCGAAGAAGTCCTCAATCGGAATCGACTTGTGAGCCTCCGGATACTCCGAGAGTGAAGCCCTGTAAATCTTGTCGCCGTCAGACCAAGCTGCGTTAGGCCACCTGTCCCCGGTTGCGACTGCATCACCGTCGGACGAGAGCACATCGCCGGGGTTTGCGACTCTGCGACCAAGCCACTCTGCTGCTCGAACGGAGACGGCATTTCCAACGAGTCGCCACCTCATAGAGGGCCGCCCCACCTCCTCTGCCGGTTTGGTCCAATCTGCGTCGAAACCCTGCAGGCGTTCAGCGTCTCGAATATCAGGGACGACGATGCTCTTGTCGCTGCGCATGATTGCGGGTGGAGATGGAATACCTACGCTCGACCCACACTTGAGCGGGGGGACCGCATCGGGTGCCCATCCGAGAGCACGAGTCCCCTCGGTCCAATAGAAGCCAAAGGCCCGAGGCTCGCTTGTAGGCGAAAGGTTTGCTTCGGCATCGTCGGCGAAGAGCACGGTCCGTGGATCCTCATTAAGCGACGCGACCAAAAACCACCGACGACGACGCTGAGGAAGTCCAAAAGCGGCAGCATTAACCACACGGTAAGCCCACCGATACCCAAGGCGCTGAAGTTCGTCGGTCACTAATCGAAGTGCATTTCCCTTGTCGAGGTGCAAAAGAAACGGGACATTCTCAAGAACCAGCCAAGGGACTCGCTGCGATTCCAACAGCCGAAAGACCTCGCCTACGAGGCTGGAGCGAGAACCTGTAATACCAGACTTTCGGCCAACAGAGCTGAGGTCTTGGCACGGGAAACCAGCCGCCAAGAGGTGGGTCTCAGGTGGAAGCTCAAGGAGGTCTCGAACATCGCTGTGCAGCTTCGCGTGCGGGAATCGGGTGCGCAGAACGTGAGAAGCCATCTGATCGTTCTCCACAAGTAACGCTGTTGAGAAGCCAGCGCGTTCGAGCCCAAGCTCGATTCCCCCGATTCCTGCGAATATCCCGACACTGTGCATCGGACCGCTCACCGCAAGAGCTCCAAGACCGCGACTTGTCCGAGTCGGCTTGGCACGGCATTGCCGATCACATCAGCAAGTTGAGTTCGTTTCGTCGCTCCGGAGAAGTCGAAGAAGTCAGGGAAGGACTGAAGCCTTGCCGCTTCATGCGCTGTGAGAGTCCGGCGCTCCGTTGGGTGTACGTATCGCCCCATACACATGCTGTAAAACCCGCGCGTTATGGTCTGGCTCGGCTCGTCCAGTGACAACCGCCCGTAAATGGAGGCGTAGCTATGGTTGCCATCTCGATGGCATGGCGGCCGCTGACTATCGGGAAGATTGAACAGCCCTCGATCGAAGAGGTATTCAATCCTTTCCCTCGTGGCGTGATTCGAGTTCGCTGACTCGTCAAAGATGCTGAACGGCGGAGCACCGACCAGATCGCCGATCGCCCAGCCGACCCCACGGGATGGTCGCCTATAGTCCGATTCGAGCGCAGCAACAGTTGGTTGTTCCGTCTTTGACGCAAGAACCAGCAGTCGGCGGCGGCGCTGAGGAACTCCAATGCGAGTCGCGGCCACAACGCCAACGTCGACTGCGTATCCCAGTTCCTGAAGGGCTTCGACTGACCGCTGTACTACCTGACCACGGTCATTCAACGCGCCCGGAACGTTCTCTATGACAATCGACGACGGCTCGAGGACCTGAGCGGCCCTCACCATTGAGAAATACAGCTCGTTCTTTGGATCTAGGCGACGAGTCCTGTTGTTGAGGTCTGAATGGCCTTGGCAGGGCGGGCCGCCGAGCAACAGATCAACTTGGCCCGTGCGTTTCCGCAGCCTCTTCTCGTCCGAGGTCAGGGAACTGTCGGTCGCCCCTCCGAACAAAGACGTCACATCAACGTTTTCGGAGCGAACCCCCAAGAAGTTCTTCTCCAGGATTGCTAGGGCATTGGCGTTGACGTCGACTGCAAGCGCCAACTCGAACCCGAGGCCCAAGCTGGCGGCTGCCTCGGAGGCACCTAGCGACAGCCCGCCGCAGCCCGAAAAAAGATCCACTGCCCTGATAGACCGGCTTGTCGAGTGCCCAGCGGGCGGGGCCTTCAGACGAAGCCAAGCCGCTTCGGCATCGTCAACCTCCGAGCTCGGGTTTTCTACCTCGTCAAACCAAAGTACTGACTCAGCGCCTGACCGACGCCGAGTTATGCGGCATAGACGATCACCCTCGACCGCATACCGCTCAACCGGACTGACGGCAGAGTCGTCCCCGTCAGGTACTGGAGACGTGCAGGTTGAGGACATGGAGACAGCGTAGCGATGGGATGTGACAGGGCAGAGACTTTAGGTGACACCGATGAGCAACGGCGGCTGAGGAAATGGGTCTGGCGCAATGCCGAACACTTCGAACTCGCAACGATCACCTGCGTTGATTGGCTCAACCAGCAGCGTCTGCATAGCGAGATTGGCGACATCCCCCCACCGAGTTCGAGGCGAAAGATTGGGCTCAAACCCGGCGTCGACATCAAGTCCCAACACCCACCCGGACCTGCTGCATAAGACCGGCCGGTTCACTCATGAAGCACCCCGGGAATCGGATTATCGAGATTGAGGAGGCTCTATAAAAAGTCAATCGAGGCGAACGGGAGGTCCAGAAGGCACTCCGCAAGAGTCACCTTAGATAGAAGGTCCACACCGGCCAAGGCTTTTTTGACCATAGTTATGGCTACGTTCTGTATTACCGAGGGTGATTTCGGTTGATTGAGGGCTGAAGGAGCGTTTTCGCCCGCTTCGTTCCCGATTGAGTTGCATGGCGGCTCAATCGGCGAAGCAACAGGGGGCTCGAGGCGGCAAGAAGCCGCTCTTGTGGACCGTGTCTTACGAGCCGTCCTCGCAGGTCGCCTGCGCCGAGGTCATCCGTAGGCTAGCCACGGCACTTGAGCGTGTTTCGACGGATCCAGGACCGTCACTGAGTGAGGAGCGAAATGCCCAAGAAGGAATCAACAGAGACTGGGCGTAGGCGGGCCGCCGGGCTCGCCCGAATCTCGACGGACCTTCAGAATCAACCGTATTCGCTCGAGTCGCAGTGCACTCGCATTGAGTTTTATGCACGTTCCCAGGGGTGGGACCTCGTAGAGATGCTTTCTGAGGAGGTATCGGGAGCTGCCGAGGTGCGTCCCAGCCTTGACCGGCTCATGGATCTTGCGCGATCGGGCAAGATCGACGTGCTGATCGTGACCAAAGTCGACCGCCTATCTCGAACCATCAGGGGCCTCATGTAGCTCGTCGAGGAGCTCGATCGGCTCGGCGTAGAACTCGTGTCGGTGACCGAGTCAATCGACACCACGACGCCAGGCGGCCGCATGTTCTTGCAGCTCCTTGGGGTTTTTGCGGAGTTCGAGCGTCGGACCTTGATCGAGCGAATCCTCGCCGGCCTCCGAGTTAAGGCATCTCGAGGGCTCTGGGTCGGTGGGCCCCCTCCGTTCGGCTACTGCCTCGTCGACAAGGTTCTCTGTGCTGTCCCTGATGAAGCCATCGTCGTGCAGAGAGTGTTCGACGAGTACCTCGCAGGCGACGGAGCAAAGACGATCGCCAACCGGCTCAACGACCAGGGGCACCAAACTCGGAAAGGATCGCGATGGACTGCCCAAGCGATCCTAGGCATGCTTCGTCGTGTCACGTATGTGGGCCGAATCCGCCATAGGGACGACGTCCACGAGGGAGCGCACGCCGCAATCATCGAGCCAGATGTGTTTGAAGATGTGCAGACACGGCTCGGAGCGAACGGAGGAGCGCCACGGACAAGGGAGAGTCGTACATACCTTCTCGCCGGGACTCTTCGGTGCGGCGAGTGCGGTGCGGCGATGACTGGTGCGATGGCTGGCGGCAACGGTGGCACTTATCGCTACTACCGCTGCACCGCTGCGGCCAAGGACAAGGGTGCGTGTCAAGGCGTGAGTGTTCGGGCGGACGAGATCGAGTCACAGTTCATAGATGAAATCGTTGAGGTCTACAAGCGGGTCGGGTTCTTCGAGGCAGCACTCGAATCGGTCCGAGCCAACGTGCCGTCCGTGATCGACGAGTTGAGCGCTGAGCTGGTCGCCACACGGAAGCTCGCTGCGTCGGATCGTCAAAGCATCGACCGGTACCTCCGTTCGTTTGAGGCTGGTCGTTTCGAAATCGACGAGGTTCAAGATCGACTTTCCGAGCTCTCCGCAAGCAGGGCGGCGAGGGACGCATGGTGTGCCGAGCTCGAGGCGAAGATCGAGCGCGTCCAGTCTGCGGCTCAACCCGCGCCTGCCATGGATACTTCGGCTGGAATGGTTGAGCGAGCGCTTCGCGGTCCAATGGACCCGGCGACCCGATTGTTCGTCGAGGCGGCCGTCGCCGCAATGACCATCGACTCAGATCGAAACGTCAAGATGACACTTCGCGTCCCCAGCCCCGGGACGCTGGTTAGTAAAGAGTCATCATTGGTGGAGCTGGGGGGAATCGAACCCCCGTCCATCAGGCGATGAGCGTTCGTAATACGACCATTCCCGATTTCGAGACTGACGCAATCTCACCGACGGGTCGGATATTTCCTATTGCTAGAAAAACACGGCACGTTTATGCGTGCAGTCAGTCTTTGAACGTGCAACACTCGTCAGTTATGGGTTCCGTGCTCGTCTTCGGTTGTGCGGACGATCAATGGTCATGAGAAGCCGGTTATTTCATCGGGTTGGACTCGTCGTTGCTCTGTCGCTTGGACTACTCGGAGCCATGTCAAGTTGCACGACATCCGTCGGACCGAGTGATGATTCGTCGGCTGCTGTCGGCTCGACGTCGACGTCACTCGCGCCTTCGGACTTTCCAGCGATCTCATCGTCATCGTCCCCTTCGACGACGGTGCCGTCCTCCGAATATGACCCGTACAACAACGCAAACCCGGCGATGGCAGCCGTCGGATCGGTCACAGACGAGTGGGTGACAACACCCGACGGCCGACGACGCCATTTTCGGCTCTATGTTCCGTCGGGGGTCGCAGTGGAGAGCGAAAACGTTCCGCTACTCGTGGCACTTCACGGTGGGTTGGGATCTTCGGACCAGTTCGCGGCGAACTCCGGTTTCGACGAACTCGCCGAGGCGAACGGCTTTCTGGTGGTGTACCCCGACGGGATTCGGGCGATCCCCGAACGTCCCGGGCTACAGACATGGAATGGCGGATACTGCTGCGGTCCTGCCGCTGATCGAAACGTCGACGACGTGGCATTCATACTCTTCCTGCTGGATCTCTTGACGGAGCGGTTCGAGATCGACTCGAGCCGTGTTTTCGCGGCGGGACACTCGAATGGGGCGATCATGGCGTACCGGCTCGCCTGCGAATTGTCGGATCGAATCGTGGCGATCGGCGTGCAAGCGGGCAGCCTCGGGATCGATGACTGCCGGCCGATGGAGCCGGTATCTGTCCTGCACATTCACGGACTGGCCGACACCAATCATCCGATCGAAGGTGGTCGTGGAACCGGGGTTTCGGGTGTCGAGTTCAGATCCGGTCGGGACGCGGTGACGGAGATGGCGATGAAGTTTGACTGCATCACCGATCCGAGCGATCGCACGATGACATCCAACGCGGATGTTGAGAACCTCGTATGGTCGGGCTGCGAAGAAGGATCGCGTATCGAGTTGGTGACGGTCGCGGGCGCGAGCCACGCGTGGATGGGTCACCGATCGGTGACCGCGGGATCGGCGGCGGTGGTTGGCGAGCCGTACATGGACTTCGATGCGAGCCGCGCAATCTGGTCGTTCTTCAACCAGCATTCACGCAGATGATGGCCCGTTCGAAAGTTGCGTCAACACGCAAGTGTTGCGGGAAGAACCCGTCAACACCCCAATGGTGGAGCTGGGGGGAATCGAACCCCCGTCCATCAGGCGATGAGCGTTCGTGATACGACCATTCCCGATTTCGAGACTGACGCAATCTCACCGACGGGTCG
>Ga0114966_10003674_pt1 | contig 13379 bp, 18 predicted proteins | sample M_130207_XF_Meta_FD_87029 | JGI IMG/M metagenome (GOLD analysis project Ga0114966, IMG submission 87029) | Freshwater microbial communities from Lake Montjoie, Canada to study carbon cycling - M_130207_XF_MetaG | ecosystem: Environmental > Aquatic > Freshwater > Lake | place: Lake Montjoie... | reverse complement strand
TTGTTTTATTTATTGTTTTATTTATTGTTTTATTTATTGTTTTATTTATTGTTTTATTTATTGTTTTATTTATTGTTTTATTTATTGTTTTAATGATTATTTCTCTTCAATAGTTAATTGAACATTGTTGTCACTGATTTCAGTAGAACTTCCTAAATTATTACTTATAATTTCATCAGTATGTGAATCACTAATAACAAGGTTTTGTTCTAAGTCTACAAAAGCGGTTTCAATGTCTTCAAAACGCTTCTCATTTGATTGAACGTAACTATCAAAATTGCTTTTAGTAGCATTCAACAATTCACGAATACTTCTAATATCATTTTCAATCTTACTAATTTTTTCATTCATATTTGAACCATCTCTTTTCTCTAAACCATCGATTCTACTAATAATATTTGTAATAACACTCTTATCTATTAATTGTGCGTTGTCTGGGAGGTCAAAATTATTATTGAAACCACCTTCTTCTTGAAGGCGTTGAATAAGTTGCTCAACTTTTCCTAAACGTATAGTTGTTAACCCAATTGCATCAGAAATAGATATTTTACCACCAGGTTGACCATAACCTAAAGGTGGTCTTGCTTGTTGTTGTTGCTGCATTGGCTGTTGTTGCATTGGTTGCTGTGCTGGATTAAATGCCTTTGCTGATGCGATGGAGGTATTAGGTCTTTGTTGTTGCTGTTGTTGTTCTCCTGAACGTCTTGCTCTAGCGGCGGCTATAGATTTTGAACTACTCATTTATAATTTAATATACAAATTGTTTTTAAATTACTTACGCATTTTTATTGTTAAATAAATTATTTAGCATTTTATTTACTTATTTTAAAATGTTTTAAAATATTATAAATATTTGCTTATATTATAAAATGTCTTACGGTTCGCAAGATAGAAATAAACCTAGTTACTGGTCGTCTAATAACAATTTATCTAGTTATAGTCAACCCGCAACTACTCAACCTGGTTCATACAATGGATATTATGGGTCAATGACTTCATCTGGTACATACACTCCTCCAAGTTCAAACGTTATTGGTTCAACTGGTAATATGGGATGGCAAACAATCAATAATTGGAAACCATCCAAAGGTGGTATCAAACGTAAATCTCGTCGTGGATCAAGGAAAAATAATAGAAAGAAAACAAGACGTCATCGTCGTTAATTAAGATTTTCGTTTTAATAAAAATGTTTATTACAATTTTGAATAAACATTTTTTTCATATATTTATTATTAGGCAACCATTGATACCTTAATTGCGTCGTGACTTTGATAATTCTCTAAAATAAAATCATCTACAGTATAATCATCTATATTCTCTCTAACTTCTTTAATTGAAATTGTTGGGAATGGATATGGTTCTCTAGTAATTTGTAATTGAGCCGCATCTATAGAATTTTCATATAAATGACAATTTCCCATAAAATGAACAAATTCATATGCTTCTAATCCACAATGTTTTGCTATTAAATGTGTTAGCATTGAATATGATGCGATATTAAATGGAATTCCTAAAAAAAAATCACACGACCTCTGATACATAGAACAGCTCAATTTGTTGCCATCATGGACATTAAATTGACATAAAATATGACAAGGAGGGAGTGCCATTTCATCAAGCTGGCAAGGATTCCACGCACTCAAAACAAGACGGCGATTCGTGCGCGTTTCACGGTTTTTAAGTTGGTCAATAATATATTGAAGTTGGTCAACACCTTCACCGCTATAATCGTGACTATCACCTTGCCATTTAGCATTAAAATGACGCCATTGATGACCATAAACAGGGCCAAGTTCGTCAACTTCATATTCTTGTAATCCACGTGAATCCAAAAAATTACGGGATGAATTACCATCCCATATATGAACACCTTGTTCAGTTAATAATTTATTATTTGTTTTACCGCGAATGAACCACAATAGTTCCTTCAAACAAGTCTTCCAGGCAGTTTTTTTAGTAGTTAAAATGGGAATTTTACCATCCTTAAGAGAGAAACGCATCATATTCCCAAAAATAGCCTTAGTTTTGCCGTTTCTACCGTCTTCCCAAGTGCCATTTTCAAGAATATTTTTAATTAAATTTAAGTATTGTTGCTCTTCGTCATTTTTGAATTCCGTCATTTGTAAATTAAACTAGTATTAAGTTTTTAATACTATTTTAAAATTAATATAATGAAGACTAATATAATTCTTGAATATTATATTGATATTCATTAATTTAATTTCTTATTATACCCTATAGATAATGGATATTTCGAATGATTCAAAACCCAATTTTTTCAAACATGTATTTAATTTTAGTGATGATAGTAAATCGGATATGTTGAATATATGTCAGTATTCGATAATTGCTTTAATACCCGTAGTTATATTAAATAAAGTTATGCAAAAATATGTACCCGAAGCAGAAGATTCAAAATCAAGTTTAGAGATTTTAGCAGAAATAATAATCCAAATATTTGGAATGTTTTTTGGATTACTAATTATTCATAGAATAATTACATTTGTTCCTACATACAGTGGTATGAATTATCCAGAATTTAACATGGTCTTTATAATTTTATCTGTTTTAATGATTACATTAAGTTTACAAACAAAATTAGGCGAAAAAGTAAGTATATTAGTTGACCGTATAAATGAGTTGTGGAATGGTAAGCAAAACACAAAAACAAAAACGGTTAATGTCAATGGTAAACAAGTAACTGTCAAAGTTAGTCAGCCAATATCGGGGCAAACACAACAGCAATATAGTCAAGCCTCAAATCAATCGGCAATGAATCAAGCGATGTATGCTGATGGGACATCAATAAATTCTTTACCGAGTGACACATCAATGCCAGCACAGCAAATGCCAAATTACAACAATATGTATAGACAAGATACAACTCCATTAGTTGCGGCGGCTTCGCCTGCGATGGCTCAAGAATCATTTGTGCCGATGGCGGCTAATGAAGGAGTTGGTGGGGCTTTTGGTGGCAGTAGTTTCTGGTAAATATTAAAACACTATTAAATCACTATTAATACAATATTAATACAATATAAAAATTATAATTTATATTATATATTATAAATTACAATATGGATACAAAAAATTTATTAAAGGCGTTGGATGATGACACAAATGAAAACCTTATGAATTTTACAACGCAAAAATTGAGAGAAATGATATTAAAAATATTAAAAGAATTGGAACTCCCTAGAAATGAAACGCTCGAGTTAATGAAGAAATTAAAGGATTATAAATACGTAGATGAAATGAAAGATTTAAAATACGGAACATATTTACGCTGGATACCTATTAATGACCCAGAAGATATACAATTAACAAAAGGGGCATTATTTTGTGAAATGAATGTAAAAGAGGATGGTGTTTACATAACATGTAAAAATTACGGATTTAATAGAAAACATTTTCAAATTAAATTAGACGAAAATTTAATATTCCAAAAATTAACAGAACAAGAACTCGTTTTATTATCAGCTTTAGACCATTTATCAAAGTAAATTATTTAAAGACCTTTAGTAATAATATTTTCTTTACAGCATATGCCTTCCTTAATTAAAAACTCATATACATTTTTTTTATTGTCTCCAGTTAACTCAATAACTGACCCATAATCTTTATTTTCAACAACAGCACCACTACATTTATATGTTTTTTTAAAATGAGAACAAATTTTTGGTAGATCATATTCTTCGCCCCAGCCATAAATATTTGTTTTACATTTTTTACCATTACGTTGATTAACAGAAATTGTAATTTCTTTTTGAGGAAAAATTTCTTGTTTACTTTTAACATGGTCAGTATCAAAATCATTATTTACATTTTTTTTCATCATTATAAATAATATAATAATATTAAATATATAAATTTTAAATAGATTTTTTATTTATTTAAAATTTTATTTAAAATTCAAATATTAAAAATATTAATACATATTAAATGAGTGTATCAAATATAGTAGAAAATTTACTATTTATTTTAATATTTGGATGTTTATTTTTATACATTGGTTTGAGAAGAAATAATATGTCAAAAGATATGTTCAAAAAAATATTCCTTTTTGGCATATTTTTGGTAATATATTTTTTCATAAAAGCATTTTCAAATTCTGAGCCAGGTGAAAGTAATACAACTAATTTTATATATTTATTTATAATAGCACCATTAATAGTTATTATAGGTATAAAAGGTTCAAAAACATCAACTGGATATTTTAATATTTTAGCAATATGCGCGTTTTTTATAATAATATACCATTCTTACAAATTATGTTTTGATGAATAAAAGAAAAACACAAATAGAAGAAGGACAAATATAAGGTCTTAAAAATAAAAACTTATTTGTTCGTTTTTCTAGTTTTTTTAAGTGATGTTTTTCTAAAAGTTACAAATTTTTTATTTTTACACTGGAATTTTCCGCGCGTTAAACCTTTTTTGTTAAAAATTGATTTTGTACAAATTCCAATGGAACGAGGTTCTGGAACATCAATTTGTTTAATACATTTGCATAATTTTTCAGCAAGTATTTTTTCTGCTTCTTTTTGTATCAAATTTTTTTTCCCTGGAATAGGTATTTTATAAAATTCAAGTATCTTAATATATTCATTATTTGTAATTTTCAAAACCATAATAATTGGTATTTATAATTATACAAAATATAATAATATTTTTTTTATTATATTTTAAAATATAAAAAGTATTTATAGAACATAAATGAAAATAGTTGTATTTGATTTAGATGAAACATTAGGATATTTTACACAATATAGTATTTTTTGGAGTTGTTTAGACAAGTACTTACTAGAAAATAATAAATATAACTTAACCCATAATGATTTTTTTACTATATTAGATTTATATCCAGAATTTCTAAGACCAGGTATAATGAATATATTAAATTATTTAAAAAATAAAAAAATGTCTAATTGTTGTCATAAAATGATGATTTATACAAATAACAATGGTTCTAAAAGCTGGGCAAATTTTATTTTAAAATATTTTGAAGAAAAAATAAAATATAAATTGTTTGACCAAATAATTGCGGCTTTTAAAATAAATGGTAAACAAATTGAGATGTGTAGAACAACACATGATAAAACCCATAAAGATTTAATTAGATGCACAAAAATACCGTTAAATGCTGAAATATGTTATTTAGATGATGTATTTTATCCTGAAATGTCGCATAAAAATGTCTATTATATAAATATAAAGCCATATATACACGATTTAGAATTTGATGTATTAATTGACAGATTTTTAAAATGTCACCTTTGTAAAAAATTAATAAAAAATAATGATAATTTTAAAACACAAATGATGACAGATTTTAAATTATTTAATTTTGAACTTTTAGAAAAAAATAATGAAGAATATGAAGTAGATAAAATATTAAGTAAACAAATATTATCACATTTACAAGATTTTTTTAATAAAACAACAAAAACAATTACGAAAACTTCTGGTAAAACTAAAAAAAGCTATGGAAATAGAAAAACCAGAACTTTCAAAAACAAATACTAAAAACAAATACTAAAACAAAAAATAAAAATAAAACAGTAATATAATAAAATGCCATTTGTTGGTTCATATAGTAAAGCAATGAGTATTTTATCAGAAATTGGTAAAGGAAAATGTGTAGATAGATGTAAAAGTGTTTGGTTAAGAAATTTTAAATATGCGTTAAAAACAAAATCAAATCCTTTAAAATTAACACAGTACACTAGAAGAAAACTTGAAAAAAAAATAATGCTTGTTTCTGGAAAAAATTCTATAAACAATTATAGTAAAACAATAAAAAAATACGCTGATAGAAAATCACCGCCTTATCCGGCAAATAAAAATTGTGGTAAACAAATGAAAGGGAATGATGGTAACATGTATGAATCTAAGCCTAATAAAAATAATATTTGTTCATGGAAGAAAATATAAATATTTATATTTTGCTTTGTATTAAATTTCTAGTCTCTTCAACATAATCTAACATTGATTTGTTTAAAAATGAAGTTGATATAATAAATAAACCTCCTGTAAAGGCAATTTTTTTATCTAATTCTGTAAACTTAACTTTACTAAATGGATTAAAGCGAATAATTAAAAACAATGAAACATATATTTGAACATAATAATTCAATGGAATAAGATATTCAGGAGCATTATTTGCGAAACCAATAACAAAAAGAAAATATAAGAAATAAGAAAAGTAAAAAACCCAATTCCATATTTTTTCTTGAAAAGTAAAAATATTTTCAATAAATGACATTATTATAATATAATAATAGATAATACTATTATTATATTAAAAAATAAAATATTGAGAATTTATATAAAAATGAGTTACTCTACATTTAACACAGATAGTTCAACTTTTGAAACTTCCAGTTTAAAGCAAATACCACAAATACCGCAACAAATTCCTCAAACAGAACAAATATTACAAAATAATAATAATACACCAAATCAACAACGTTTGACATTACATGAGAAAATTCATTCTTTTTTACTTTCAAAATCTGGAACAATAATTTCATATTCATTTGGAATGGCTATAGGTTTCGCTTTGAAAGACTTTGTGGCATCTATTGTTGTAAATTTATTGAAACCTTTATTTGCGTTAATTTTTACTATGACACATCTCGAAAATTATTATGATTTTAATTCTGTAATCTCACCAGAAAATAACGCAGTAAATTTGAGCAGTTTTATAACTTCTTTAATAACCTTTATTTTGGTTATTATAGTTGTTTATTTTATAAGTTTAAATTATCAATAAAATAATTATTATTATACTATTTTGATTATGTTACTACAATTTCCTGTACTCCAGTGCCAAAAAATAATACCCGTCTTTCTCCATTATTTAATTTATAATTCATTGCTGTAAAAGTGGCTGTTTTTCGAGTTGTTTGTCCTAGTAAATCGACATAATCATAATCTGCTATGTAACATACTGGATAAAAATCTTTAACGTTATTCATTTTTAAAGGACATAATTGTACTAATCCTGGTAACTGAGCAATAACAATACCCATATATGTTCGTAATGTTGCGGCAGAAGAAGAGGGGTATTGTTGTGAATATGTAGTTGCCGAACTTGAATTATTATATAAATAACCAGGCGTAACAGTAGTATAAATATCTTTATATTTTAATACTTGAATTGATTTTAACTGATTTTTAAATGGTATATATTGCGTTTCATAATAGGGTTGATTATAACTAAACATACTTAAACTAGCTCCAAAATTAATATGTATTTGGTCATGTGAAATTATTTTACAGTTTTCAATATCTGTTGTTGATCCTCTTACAAAACTAGCTAAATCAAAGTCGTAAACAAAGACGTATTTATAGCCGTTATTTTCCAAATTTTCATAATTACTATTACTATATCTTAAAAAAAACTCCGTATCAAAATTAACACCATTGTTAGTTAATGATTTATCATTTGATAACATTGTAATCATAGTTTGATATATATAATTTTCTGTAACGGGTTGTTGAATTGTAGAAACTGACATTTATATAATATACGTATGTAATAAAAATATTAACAATTAAATAATTTATTAACTATCAATCAGTCTTATAATGAGTTAAGGTTCTAGCACTAGGGTCAGTAGCATTTGTGTATCTTGGCATCCAATAATAAGGAATAATTTTTTCACAAATTGAACTAGGATAGCAAATAGAAAATACATCACTATAATATTTCTTCTCAGTATCAATATTTGCTTCATACTTTACGTCATTTTGTAAATTTAAATTTAAATTTAATTTCGCAGCTATTTTTTCCTGCAAAATTTGATACAATGAACGACCGTGACCGCTTACTCCGTCACTAAATGCCTCCTTCTTTCTCCATAACACTTCATTCGGTAATATTTGCTTCTCTAAATCATCATCAAATGGTCTAAAATTTGGAAGCGCAAACGTGTTACGAATTAAGAATTTCTCTATTTGTTTATTTGTTTCAAATCGTGCTTCAGGTGATATTGACAAATAATTATTCACAAATGTCTTGTCTAGGTATGGTGTACGCGGTTCTAAGCCGTGTGAAGAAATCGATTTATCCGAGCGCAACACATCAAATGTATGAATATCCTTTAGCAATCGTTTTGATTCCTTATCAAATTCGATACAATCCGGACATTTTGACATATACAAATATCCACCACATAGTTCATCAGCACCATCGCCATTAAAAATTACCTTTGCCTTACTGTTTTTAGAAATATACTTACCAATCAAATAATTTCCAATACTGGCTCTAACAGTTGTCGTATCATAACTTTCAATAGCATATATAACTTCAGGAATCGCTTCAAACATTTCATCTTCAGTAACAACCACCTCAGTATGTTTAGTGCCTAAGTAATCAGCTACAATTTTAGCATATTTTAAATCAACCGAACCCTCTAATCCAATGCTATATGTTTCCAAAATAGTACTGTAATTATTAATTTTGTAAAAGCGATTTACAAGCGCGGCAATTAAACTGCTATCTAACCCACCTGAAAGCAAACAAGCAATCGGTCTTTCAGTATTTAAACAACGTTTCTCAACAGCAGTTAAGAGTGAATCCTGAATATTTTTCTTAATAGCATCATTACTCCAATAATTATTAGACAAAGAAGAAATAGGATAATAAAAAGATGGAATAAAATATGGCACATATTCTTTTTCGTAACTCCAAATAGTAGATGATGTTTCCTGTTCAATTTCTAGAAAACTGTTATTCTTAGATGTAACTTCGGTCTCTCTCATTAACTTCAAAACACTATACGTTCCAGGAACAAATTGTTCTATTTTATCCATATATTGATACATATCATAATTATAAAGACCAATCTCAGTCAAACATTTCAATTCGCTCGCAAAACCAATATGGTTATAATTAGCTACTGAATTATTTCTAAGATGATACAAAGGCCGAACACCATAAGGGTCACGTGCTACAAAAATTTTGTTTTCCCTAGCGTCGTATAGTATAAAGGCAAATACACCATCTAGCATTTTCAATGTTTGCTCTATTCCATATTTTCTGTATAAATAAATAATCACTTCACAATCAGAACCAGTTTTAGGTTGAACATCCATAAATTTGTACAACTCTTTATAATTGTAAATTTCACCGTTGCAAATTAAAATAATATTATCAATGTCAAATGGCTGGTTGGATTCATCATTTAAACCATTTATAGCTAATCGATGAAACCCTAATGTAAAGTTATCCAAAATTTTAAGATATTGAGAATTATCAGGACCTCTGTTTTCACCTTTTTTAAATTGAGACATAACAAAATCATCAGGTACATTTAAATTATTTAGTAAGGCAAAGATTCCACACATTTGTAAATATATAATTATAATTCTCAATAAGCTTTTAATACAATTTGAAATATTATAATTTTAGTAATAGAAAAATAAAAAAAATAGAAAATAGAAAATAGAAATAATATTTTATAATAATTGTTAAATTTAATTAATATAATAAATAAACATAGTATATAATATAAATGAGTAGTTGTAGCCAACCCGCAAATAATACAAATAAATTAATACATCAACAAACAAACACAAGAATATATGATAGAAATATTCCTGGATCTAATCTTCAGCCATATTTAGATGTAAGACCAGTAATGACAAAGTATTCTATTTTGCCGATTGTTGACCCACGAAAGGAAGCAAAAGTGCCATTGACTCAACAACCGGTGTTTAGTCCTCATACAACATTTAACCCAGGAAATACACGTTCACCCTGGTCAGGGTTTGCTTCAAGTGTAAATACTGAATCCGAATTAAGGAATCAAATATACGCTTTACAAAAGTGTAGTCAATCTGTCTACGTTCCATCCAGCCAAAGCGATTTATATCAATATTCTTTTCAAACTAATAACAATGTTCAACAACAACATTCATTATTATTTGAGCAAGATAGGTTTAATAATTTTAACCCGAATCCAGATTCAAATATTGTAGGCTCTGGCGTATTTAATAATTCAACAAGAACACAATTAAAAGAATTAGGAGATACAAAACCAGAGGGTTGTAATATGAATTTGAAAAATAAATCTACATAAATCTAGATAAATTATTTAAACGTTAAATAAAATTATATATTTTAATTGAAATATATAATGTCAGAAGAATTTGTACATCAAGTAACATTAAATTGTTTAATGAATAAAGATCAATATAACAAATATGTTACAAATAATACAATAAAATTACCAAATTCTGTAAATAAAAAAGACAAAAAATTTTATAAAAAACGAATTTACAACATTATTAAGCAATTATTATCATCACAAGAAACAGAGATTGAACCACGTTTATTTACAGATGTACAAAAATCGTTTGATAATTTTGTAAATATATGTATACATTCTTTAAAAGTAATTGATAAATCAGATATACTTCAAGAGGACTATAAAGATATAGCAGATTCAATAACATTAAATTTAGATTTGAATACAGAATTAAATGATGATAATATACAAACAAAAGAAGAAGCAGATTTACTTTTAGTTCGTTCAATAAAAATCGCAAATCCATCTTTAGACAATTTTGTAAAAAAAAAATATACAAAAGCACCTGAACAAATAGTGATGCCACAACAAAAAGACATTAATTTAAGGGATCCAAATTTGAAGATTAAAGGCATTAAAGAGAAAGAGAAAGATAAAGACAATTTAAATTCTGAAAAAAAGAAAAATATCACTAATATTTATGACAAAACCGAAAACACAGAAAAGAAAGATAATAAGGATGACAAAAAATAGAAAAAACCAAAAGAATAAATCACAAAGAGAAGTTAAGTTAAAAAAGGTTATATGCAGTCCCAAAGATAAAAATGATTTGAATGAATTTACTTGTTATACAGATAAAAATTTGTATAAATTAAGAGATTTGTGGAACGCAAGACACCCAGACGTTCAAATAATGACAAATGATTCGAAAGAAATTCACAAAACTCTAACAAAATATATGAGCGATGTATGTAGTAAAGAATCATGTTGGTTAAAACAGAATTTTATGGATAATAAAACTAAGAATGAATTAACTGAATCATTTGCACCTGAATCACCAGAAGAATGGAAGAAAAACCCTAATGAATGGTTGTCAAGTGTAGATATTATGAAGGTAATGAAACAATACGAAAGGGCATATAAATGCTTTGATTTTATTGGTCCATCACCAATTGATTTTGATACAAAAATGTTATATGGTGAATGTGTATGGGATGAATTATGTAATTTTAATTTATCCGAACAAATTAAAAAAGGTAAAACAAAAATTGGTATTATTTTTAATACAGACCCTCATAATAAACCAGGACAACATTGGATTTCAATGTTTGTTAATATTAAAAAGAAAAAAATATTCTTTTTCGATAGTGTCGGTGATAAGGCACCAAAAGAAATAATGTTATTAATAAACCGAATAATAAAACAAGGAAAAAAACTAAATATGAATATTAAATTTGACCAGAATCATCCTGTTGAACATCAATATGGCGATACAGAATGTGGTATATATAGTTTGTTTTTTATTTCTCACATGTTAGAAGATAAGTTTACAGAACATTATATGAAGACTCATATTTTAAAAGATGATTATATGCAAAAATTTCGTAAAGTGTATTTTAATGAATCGTTAGTATAAGTATAAGTATAAATATTAAAAATATATTAGTAAAAATATGGTTTTAATAGAAAGTATATAAATAATACTTAATTATATTATTTATATAAAATAAAAATGTCATCGCAAATGTTGATAAATGATTTTTTAACAAAACAAAATGTTTCATTAATATGGGAAGTTATTATGGATGATGTATTAAAAAATAAACCACAAGAAGTAATTTTAAAAATAAATAATATATTTAACGCAAATTTAAAAGGATTTTTTGATAATGAAAAACAAAAATCTCGTAATGTAATGGAACTAAACAAGAAATATATTTCATTAATTATTAATTACATAGATGGTAATTTCTCTCAAAAACAATATCAACAACAAAAACAAATCCAACATCAATACACCCAACAACAAAAACAACCCCAACACATCCAACAACCACAAGAAAAATATGAAAAAGAATTAATTACACACGATGATTTACAAACAGATCGAATGAGTCAATTTGATAAAAAATTAACTACAATTAAACAGGAGTTTTCAAGTGCGATGGCTTTACCGATTCCTGAAAAACCAGATTTTAGTGATAAATTAGACGAGCCACTTACAGAACTAGAGTTAGAAATTAAAAAAGTAATGGCACAAAGAAATTACGACATTGAACAAATAAATAGAAATAATCTAGAATCAAATACAAATTCTAATACAACAAACTCAAATACAAATTGGTTAAAACCACAAGAAACATCGGTTAAAAATGAAAAAATTAATCCTTTACAACAAAAGTCAAATATAAAACCTTCAGCACAGCAAGAACAAATTAGGTATATTAAAATAGATAACGATGATTTGAACAACGAAATTATACAAAATGATGTAATAGATATAAATAATAATGATAATAGTAAAAAAATAACAAGTCCTAAGAAGCAAGTATCATGGAATAACAATGTAGAATATGAAAATAATTTTGAAGATGATTTTTTAAAAAAATTAAAGACAATAAAACCTCAAGAATCCCAATTTGTTAACAATAATAATGAAATAAATTCTATTAAAGAAGAATTAAAAACATTTAATGTAAAAATAGAAAATCTTACACAAAATGTGAATGCTATTTTAGAGCTATTAAAACAACAAAACCTCTAAACTACTTGTTTAAAAACTCGTTCGCCGCGCTCATTTGTTTCATATGTACCAATCAAAACAGGATTACCTTTTAAATAACTCTCTTTGTCATAAATATTCAAAACATCACGCGCCATTCTTCTATAAACATAATCAACACCCGCAATTGAAATAGGTTTACCAGTCCATTCATCCGTCTTTTTATTAGTTACAACAGTAGTATCATTTTGTTGTTTTTCATAATCTGGAACATAAGCAAATTTATCACTTTTAGGGTCACCGTAATTAACACAATTACCATTTGAGTAAATAAAGCAGTCAAATGAAGATTCTTTAATGGCATCGGTTAACTGTTTACTTAAATTAGCCTTAATTTCAGATATTTCAAATAACAATTGGTCACTAGTAACAGGTACTTTCGGTTCAGTTTTACTTAAATCTTTTCTTTTTAGTTCAATATCTGAATCAATTTGTTGTTTTGTTAATTTCATTAAATAAACAAACACCTCAACAGTTTGAAGTGCCAATGGCAACTTTGTATGACTACAAATACGTCGTGCACGGCCAATAACTTGTTCTGTTCTAACTGGATGCCAATAA
>Ga0114966_10003669_pt1 | contig 13383 bp, 10 predicted proteins | sample M_130207_XF_Meta_FD_87029 | JGI IMG/M metagenome (GOLD analysis project Ga0114966, IMG submission 87029) | Freshwater microbial communities from Lake Montjoie, Canada to study carbon cycling - M_130207_XF_MetaG | ecosystem: Environmental > Aquatic > Freshwater > Lake | place: Lake Montjoie... | reverse complement strand
CGTAGAGTTAGCGGAAATGTCCAAGTCAGACAAGTAGAAGACACGGTTAGTTGCCATTTTATAATATATCCTAATTTTATTTTTTTTACAAAAAATTTGATTTTCGAAAAACATTTTCCTAAACTTTTATTCGACCTCCGAATTATACGCCGAAACATCCGCCGAAACATCTCCTGAACAACAAATATCACACTCTAATGAAAGTTCTAAATCTATTTGCAACATTTTTTCTGGGTCAAATTCTAAATTTTCAGGAATACCATACAATTCAAAATAACGCGCGTATCTAGGCTTAATAGTTGCTTTCGCACTGGTAACAATTAAATCGTCTAAAACCTTGTAATTCGATTTTAACTTTTGAATATATTCGTTCAATAAATCGGTGTTATTTAATGTGATAGAGTCTTGGTGCCATTGGTTCGATTTCGCCACTAAATCATAATAATCGTATTTTTGGTTATACGAGGCCCATAATGTTTTCCATATATCTTCGTAAATGCTTAATAGCCCATAAAAACAACAAGTAGGGTCCATTGATTTTTTCAATTTTTCTAAACATACGTTATAATTATTATATGTGTCTAAATCTATACGCGTCTGTGTATTTACATTTATATTATCATTATAATTGGTTAAGAAAGTGTTGATTTGTACAATCGTGTTGTCCTTAAACAACTTATTAAAGTAATTACAATCGCAACCATTACTAGGAGGTTCTGGAGGAGTAACCCCTGGGGTTGCTTTAAAATACAAAAAGTTGGAAGACAGTGACTCATACGTATTCGGCAGTTCGGTCGAACCATAGAGTCCTGCATTGTTCATTGTCTTTGAAGGTAACGATTCTTGGTCACGTGTTAACGATGTAATATGTATATTAAAATCATAATTATCAGTGAGCGTATTACCTAGTAAATCTCGAACAAAATTTTTATCGATGGTCTGTAAATACAATTTATCACGGGTATTTTTTATATTTATATAAAATGTATTGTTTATGTAGACATTGAAACTAGAAATGGGCAAACAATCGCTCGTCACAACCGCCCAAGAAATTTCAATAATATCGTCGGTTTCGTAGACTAAAGAAATGACCGGAGGTTTTGGACGAACCGCACTAACGAAACCTTTATAACCTTGCGGCCATTTATCTCCACTATTGTTCATCGTGTATCGTTGTCTTGGGAACCAAGATTGCACCTTCTTATTCCAATATAGTTCAATAGGCGCGCCAGGAACATCTGAGCAATACGACGGAGTATAAATATCAGCGGACGTCACGCTAGATTCAATAATTTCACCCGTGCAAGGATTCGTATACGTTCCGCATACTAAATTGCCACCGTCTTGTAAAGAGTTACTGGGGCAATCAAAAGGATTTGGAACGTTATATTGATACGGTCCTGAAATATTATTGGGAGCGCCGACAATTTCATTAGGAAAAGGTATTTCGATAGAATTTACACGCAGCAATCCAGTCGTATTCGGATTGGTATAGGTTTGACTTTGGGTGGCATAGACTTTTTTTCGATTTGGTCCTAAACCATTGGCGATACGCGTGTATTTTTGTTTGTTGCTCATTTGGAAGCTATTTTTTTTATGTTGCAAAATATTACCCTTGTACAATAATTTTTCTTGATAATTTGCTTGTGCTAAAGAGACGGTTTGATTGGTCAAAGGAATATATGCAGTACGAACATTACTCGGCAATAAATTATAGACACATGGATTTTGCACTCTAGACCATACTCTTGCAGGAATAGGTAGGTAATCAGCCATCTTATATATAGTATTTTAATAATAATGAAAAATAATATATAATTTTATTTACAATGTTCTAATAGTGGTTATAGAGGTTTATCTAACCTTGAATTGCCGGATTATAACTATCTCCACTGCCATAAAAGAACCACCGTAAAGACAAATAATCGAAAAAAGTATCACTTAATCCAGTCGAACCAATCATGGTTGTAGTAGGACCACTTTCCGCCAATTTTTGAATGGCTGCAGTGCCTAAAGCATAATTGTAATACCATAAATTCGAAATATAACCATCAAAACCACCATTCATTGCCACATATACGTCGCCGTAATTCTGTTTAGGTAAACCCATTAAGTTTATACTTCTCGCAATGGTACCATTTACATAGACGTCTAATGTTGTATTTTGGCATCGAATAATGACATTTACCCATTTATTAATAGGAATGTTAGGAATGGTAATTTCTTCATTGATAACATCAAATGTATTCATCATGACCACGAGAGTATTCGTATTGGGTGCAATGTATAATCCAGGTGCGTTGTTTGGATAAATTAAACCGTTTTCTTGGAGGTCACTATTACCCTTACTAAAAATATGTTTGTAGGTGGAAGATCCATTCGAAGTGTTCAAATTATTTATCAATATCCATACCGACCACGTGAATTCGACACCCTTTGTGGCATTGACTGACCTGTAAATGGTAACAGCACCATTGCCACTAGGGTCTTGTGGGAAAATTATTTGTTGAGTAGCATCCACCATGCCACTTATAAGTTTAGGTGATTCATTTGGTTTAAAAAAATAAGCCATAATGGAAATACCTAGTCTGATGAATATGATGAAACAAAATATAACAAATAATAAAAATGCCAATTTTGCTACTAAACTATTTGATTCTAAAAATTCACGTGTTCCAAAAGTTTCTTTATTTGTTGATGTTGAAAATGAATTAAATACGCCGTTATCACTCATTATATATATATACTAAATAAATAAGAATTTTTCAAAAGTAAAAGTAAAAATAAATAGTAAAGTAAGAGTCAAATACTGTTTATTTTTATAAAGCTCTAAATATGTTTATATTGTCACTGTACTCTGCGTCGTGCCATTTTCAACCAAAGATAACTGAACCTGATATGTATTAAACATACTAGAAAATCCAGTAGAATATCCTTGAGAGTAAATATTCCATGCTTCCTGTGGGTTTATAGAATTAGGATAATATTCAAATTTGGATGTCCAGCCTTCAAATCCGCCTAAAGGTGTCACGTAAATATTTGCATCGTTATTTACACTAGCCACACCAGGTAATAAACAAGTTCTAACTAATTTGCCATCAATATACAAATCCATAGACCTACCATAAACACTTACGACTAAGTTCACCCATTTCTGAATAGGAACATTCGCTACGGAACACGTGTGAATTACTGTTTTTCCGCCGGTCGTAGTGGGTTCTTGGTCGGCTCCTGGATAACATCCTAAAGAAACCGAAATGTCATTTTCAACCGCGCCTAAAACCACCGCTGGACAAGGGTCTAAACCACTTATACCATCAACAGAACCAGACCCGTCAGTGCTAGGTGCACCCATTCGTCCAAAAATAACTTTAGGTTCACCGTAACGATAATTCCAATTATTCACATAAAACCATATAGAATACGCGAAATTACTGGATGGAACACTGGACCCATTTGTTGCTAAAGATGTCGCCGCAATTGTTGTAGCTGTTTTTCCATCCTGTAAATTTTGAAGTATATATGGGTCAGTAAAGATATATTTTATAAATATAAAAAGAATAAAAATAACCACTACCGTAATTACAATACTAATAACACTCATTATATAATATAGTTGTAGAAATTTTCTAAAGTAATTTAGTGATTTGTAAACTAAAGGTCTAAAAGTATGATGAAACTAATTTGTCACTATTATCATGATATTTGATACCTGATAATAGTTTATACATTTACCGTGTTTATTGCAGTAGTGGTAGTTGCTATGTTTTGTTTTAGTATAGTTTCATTCGACTCATTGAGAACTGGAGGAGATTTATTTTTTACCATATTGTATAGATAATATACATTTGCACTTGTTAATGATTTGTTAAAATAAACAACATTACATATACCTCCTTGAATACCGTCTTCACTGCCTATGGTCAAATTATCGAGTGAATAATAAGGAACCACGCCCACATCAGATTTGACTAACTCTCCATTTAAAAATATGTCTAAAATGCCGCCACTATAATTAATAATAATATTATTCCATTTTTGTAATAACATGTTTTCGTTTTTATAAAGAATTCGGTTGCCGTTTTCATCAAAATCAATTAATTTGTTTTGAAATCCTTTTTGTTGCATGGTAATCATTAATGTATTCGTTTTCCCATTATAAAGAACATTTGGTTTTTCACCAAAGTTCAATAAAGAAGTATATTTAGAATAAGATGCATTCATATTCGGAGCAGTGGCATCCAAGAAAACCCAAAATGAAATGGCGTATTGATAGTCAAAGATGTCGCTTCCATTTAATTCCGCATAAGTTCCTAGTGAATATTGTGAGTTTGTATACACTGGTTGATTCACCAATTGTTTACCACCTTGAATATTTAATAAATTGAATAATGAATGACCTTTGAAATAAACGACGAAAAGTAAAATAGCGATTACAAAGGCTATGATAGCACTAGTTGGAGTAGGTTTTTGTTCTATAGGTATAGTGTTACTCATTTTTTCTGCAGCGCCTGTAAACAAGCAAGGAATATAAAAGATGGTATTTAATAGTAATGTAAAGAATGCATTTTTGTTCGCGTTACCTTGAGGTAACTTTACAAATATTGTTTTATAAATAAAACCTAATATGATTATTAATAACAACAAGTTTAATACGAAACTAACAATACTTGAACTTGAACTACTTGACAAATGCTGTATATTATAGATAAACCAAAATATAATGAGACCTAAAATAACGATTCCAAATAAAATTAACAGTGAACGTTTAAATAAATTAACGGTATTATTTGCTTTTGTCTTGTCAAATGATTCAGGGAATACATTCGCTATTAATAATATACCCCACAAAATACATATCACCAGTAAAATAATGGATGAGGCGCCGATTTTTGTTTTATTTTTGAACAAATCTACTTGATGAGTATAAACTAAAATAACCATAACTATAATAAATACAACAAATGCAATACTACCATAGGCAGAGAACCCTGTAAAATTATTCAAGAAGTTTGTTTGTTTAGAACTCAGTTTTGATTTATCAGGTAACGTTAAAATAATCATTAAATATAAAAATACAAACACTGATATAATGATGGTTAACAAAACGCTGAACCCTAAATATTTTTTAATATAGCCTCCTGGGTCTACATTATATAATAAGATGAACGTTGTAATAAAACAAAAAAAGAGAATCATTGTTTTAATTCGTTCATAATTAACATCAAATTTTACCACATAATTTTCTGCGGAGCTTATATAAAATAGGAATGCTCCTAAAATAATAGCGGCAGGAGTGATAATATAAGCATATTTATTCAATGTTTCGTCTGGAGTCATTAATAGCAATAAAATTAAACCAATTACATAGACTATTAAATATACTACATTACCAATTTGCTCAAATAAATTTCTAATAGAACCAAAATTTGGTATCAAAGTAATACAAATGCCGACCACTAATAAAGAAAAAAATAAAACAATAAACACATTTTTTTCAATATTGGTATTTACTTTAAACATTGTAAAAAAGAGCATGATGATTAAAAAAAATATGAGTAATATAAATGGGTAAAACACTCTAGGGGTTTGTATTTCTTTTAAAGCATAATCATTGGTATTACTATTGGTATTCATATATTACTATATATAAATATTATTTTGTCATGAATTATATAAATCTTCAATAGCATTTCATATTTATTTACATGTTTTCGCTGGCGGTTTTTTGTCCATGACAATTGCGACACAATGCTACTAAATTTTGCACATCGTTTCCACCTCCATATTCTAGTCTTAATTTATGGTCTATTTCGAATGTATGGTCTAATTGTGAATGACAATGTCCGCATTTCCAATTTTGATTTGCTGCCACATATTTTTTTTTTGTTTCACTTACCGACCGCTTGGTGCCGTTTTTGCCAGAACTAACAATTCTTCTTTCGCCACAAAATCCAGCCCCCATCGGGGTTGTTCCGTTAAATGATTCCATAAAACATTCATTGTCAGTGTCATTTTTTGAGGTGAAATCTATAATAGGGCTTAACATGTCCATAGATGTTTTGTCAATCGGCATGAATTTTACCAAATTATTTGCGTAAAATAGCATATTTTTTCCTTGTTGAGGATTTCTTTTTAATAATATATATATACCTACACCAAGAAGAACGTAAAATATCATTTTATAATATTTCTTAAATGACATGAGCATTTTTGTATATTTACCATCTGTATAAGCATTATACACAAAAAACGCTGTTAAACCTAGTACAAATATTTCTAATCTCATATCTTTGTATTATATAATATTTGTATTATATAATAATTGTATTATATAATAATTGTATTATATAATAATTTTCAATTATTCTTTGAAGTATAACTAGTGTATCTTGTGATTGGTTTCCGTTTTATTAGCCATAAGCGCCTTGTAATTGAAGTGTTTTCATTTGGTTTTTCGCTCATGAGATACATTGTATATTCCAAACATTGCTAAAGCAATTATGATATATGGTAACAAAACGAGGAACCATGACAACGTCTTTAATCCCTTACTACATAACCATCCCAATATAAAGGTCCAAATAAACGCAAAAAATAATTTATACCCTACTGCAATTAAACCAACACCTTTTAATAACGCAAAAATACAAGCTATTACCGCAATCGCAAAATAAATTTTTGCAGGAGTACAAAGTTTACTAAAATTTTTTATCATTTATATTATAATATTATATTTTATTTGTTTTCATTTGTTTTTATTTGTTTTCATTTGTTTTCATTTGTTTTCATTTGTTTTTATTTGTTTTTATTTGTTTTCATTTGTTTTCTTTTTTGGTAAATATTTTTTCTTTACATCCAAAAAAATAGGCTTTTTAAACCGTTTAACCTTAGGTCTACGTTTAAACGAAATATTTGTTTTCATAAAACGTTTTCCTCTATTTTTACGTGTTTTAACCCCACTGGCTTTATCTGACGAATAGGATGAATGTAATGATTCATTTTTACCAAATACTAATTTGTAGAGAATCATTCTAATATTTATTAATTCCGACAATACATCATTTTTATTTATGGGTTTATCGGCAGTTAAATATAGAACTTCAACAAAGATTCCTTTCAATGTTCCAAAAAGAAATAACTCGGTTCTATTTAAACGATTATAGTTATTATGCAATAACTCCAACACAGGAAAATACACAGTTATAAACCCCCACACATCTACATTTTTAATAAACACATTATCTAAATATTCTCTCAAATTCAATTTACCGTTATCGCGGAATGTAGTATATTTTTGCAATACTCTTATGATGTAATTTACAATATAAGGCATTGTAAACTCTGTTTCAATCACATCTGGTTTTTTTTTATCCAATACCGACGTTAAATTATTGCTGAATAAAATAAACATAATTTCGTTAATAAATTTATAATGTCCTGCACCGCGTTCTTTCATCCATTCGGTAACATATTCCAAGACAAAAGGCCTCAGTTCATCGTCTTCTTTATACTCATCACCATCTGCAAGAAATGTACTATATTTTTCAACAAAGAGGTCGGTAAAAATAATCACTGAAAAGGGTACGTTGAATTGCAATGGTCTATTTTTCCACGTTTTCGGAAAGGATTCGTCTTTAAAAGGGGTATACTCAGTAGACAAACCCCAATCAATGAGTCTGGTTTTTAAAGGCGTGGTCGTTTCGTCTACCAATACGTTTGAATCCTTAATATCACAATGAAATATATTTTTTGCATTCATAGGGAGAATACCTTTCTTAAATAATTGAATCAAAGATATATGTAACTCATATAGTTTTTCATAACAACCGTTATCATGAATGTAATCATCCACCGCAAGGCCTCCGTTAGGTATATTTAACAACATTAATTTATCCAAATTATCATTTATATTGTTTTTTGTGATGTTGGAATTTTTTAACGCAGAGCATTTTTTGGTATAATTCACTAAATCGCTGTTTGTTAGTTTTGCAGGGCTGCATAATGTGGCATCATATATTAAAAAATAGTCTTTGTAATTTTTTATCGAATTTAATTTTGTTTTAAAAGTGGTTATTTCTTCGTATTCTTCTCTCGCATGAGATTCGGTCATTAATTTCGAAACTTTATTTTTTTCTCTATGAGCAACATCTTCGCATTTTAACGCAGGAGTAAATACACACCCAAAACCGCCAGACGCTAAAACTTTCCCCCCTTTATTATTAATATTGATATTTATGTCTGTTTTTGTATTTTTAGAGTCCATCATATTACTTATATATACACAGAAAATATAAGGAGAAAATAATATAGATACGTTTTATTTGTCATATAAATAGTATATGATGCCTACACAACTAAAAATGATGCCAAAATAGATAACTATATCTCGTAGTTTATAGTATTGAGTTAATTTTTCATCATTAGTCTTATATTCATTATAGTATTTTACAAAGAATTCATTTAAACTTATTTGGGGTTTTTCTAATTTTTCGTTTATCTTATTATGAATAAAATGCATCCAACGAACAAAAGAATCGCGATTATCTAAATACGAAGTAATCGGATATTTATCGATTAATTTACTAAATTCGCTGGAAATCTCTTGTACAGGAAGAAATAATGGTAGATTTTGGATAAATTCATAATATTTTTTCTTGGTTACTGCGTTTGGATGATGTGGATAAGTCATTGCCAATGTATGTAAAAAGAACCAATAATGAGGCCCCCAAACTTTGGGGTCTAGATAAATCGTCGCAGTAGGCATTAGTATGGTAGAGTATAAAAATATTTATAAATAAACTTAGTAAAACCTGTAAATAGTAAAACCAGTAAATAGTAAAACCAGTAATAATTAAACCGTCGATTTTTATTTAAACATATCTCTTATAATAAAGTAAGCAAGTATGAATAAATTAATAAATACTACAAATGTATGTAACAATTGCGGCAAACTAGGACATTTATTTCATCAATGTAAATTGCCCATAACAAGTTACGGAATCATCGTTTTTAGGTCTAGTGAAAAAGGATTACAATTTCTTATGATAAGACGTAAGGACAGTTTTGGATATATCGATTTTATGAGAGGAAAATATTCACCGTATAACATTTATCAAATACAAAATATCGTAAACGAAATGTCAATATCAGAGAAAAAAAAAATTTTAACAGAGCCCTTTGCGGTTTTATGGAATGACATGTGGGGTGAAACATGTAACTCACAATATAGAAATGAAGAACAAACTTCGTTTAAAAAATTTGAAACAATAAGAGAAGGAGTTATTATAAATAATGAAATAATTTCTTTAAAAAATATAGTTGAAAAAAACGAAACTGACTGGATAGAAACCGAATGGGAATTTCCAAAAGGACGTCGTAATTATAAAGAAAAGGATTTAGAATGTGCAACGAGAGAATTTGAAGAAGAAACCGGTATTTTATCTTCTAAACTTATGATTGTAGAAAATATATTGCCATTTGAAGAAACATTTATAGGTACGAATCACAAATCATATAAACATAAATATTTTTTAGCATATATGAATGATACAGAAGAATATTTGAATAATTTTCAAGTAACAGAAGTAAGTAAAATAGAGTGGATGTCAATTGACAAATGTTTAGAATCTATAAGACCATATAATTTAGAGAAAAAGAAATTAATAACAAATATTAATAAAGTATTACAAGAATATAGATTATATTCATAATATATAGTATTATGTCAGATAACCAAGAAAAACGAGATAACCAAGAAAAACGAGATAACCAAGAAAAACGAGATAACCAAGAAAAACGAGATAACCAAGAAAAAAATAAAATAACCGATTCTGGTGAACAACATGAAAATACAGAGAAAGAAGCCGAACTAAAAGCAATGTTTGAAAAAATGAATTGCAATGATGAAAATTATTATTCGAACGAATGTAATAAATTTTTATTAAAGAAAGAACTCATCGAGCGTAATGATTTAGTTGACCGTTCGGACGAAGATTCTTTTTTATATCCAAACTTAAATGATAAAGAGTTTAATATTAAAATTGCCAATAAGAAGGAGTTTAACGATACAAAATATGATGGAACCATTCATGAAAATATTAAAGAACACGCGGATTTGTTAGCTAAAGCGGATTTCGAATTACAACCGCACCAAGCATTCATTAAAAATTTCATGTCATTTCAGACACCTTATAGTAGCTTATTGTTGTACCACGGTTTAGGTACGGGCAAATGCCACGCTAAAGGTACTCCAATTTTGATGTCAGATGGAACTGTTAAGTTAATAGAAAATATAAAAGAGGGTGAATTATTGATGGGCGATGATTCTACACCTCGAAGGGTGCTATCTTTAGCAAGAGGTAGGGATAAAATGTACGACATTATACCTATAAAGGGTGACAAATATACCGTCAATCAAGAACATATTTTATGTTTACGTGCATCAGGATTTCCCAAAATGAGTAGAAATAATCATAAATCAAATACTAATTTCAATATTCAATGGATTGAAGCGAATGAATTTAAATCAAAAACATTTACATTTAACGTATCAAAAGGAAATGAAGAACAAATAAAAATTCAGGCTGATATGTTTTTTGAAAAAATACTAAATAATAATCTGACAAATGACAATATTATAGAAATTTCGGTGAAGGATTATTTACAATTATCCGAAAAGAAAAGGAGTTTTTTAAAAGGATATAAAGTGCCTATAGACTTTCCTGAAAAAGAATTACCAATTGACCCATATCTAATTGGGTACTGGTTAGGGGATGGAACTACAAGAGAATCGTCTATCACCTGCCAAGACTCTACTGTTTTATATTATTTTTCCAAAAAACTAGTAGAATATAATTTATCATTAAACTATCGTTCGGGGTATACATACGGTGTATCAGGAAATGGTAGACAAAACAATAATAAATTTTTAAACACACTAACAAGTCTACATTTATTAAATAATAAGCATATTCCTATACTTTACAAATGTAATTCTAGGGAGAACAGATTACAATTATTAGCAGGATTACTAGATAGTGACGGGCATTTAAATATAAATGCCAATTGTTTTGAATTTACACAGAAGAATGAAACAGTAATTGATGATATTATTTTCTTAGCAAGAAGTCTAGGTTTCGCTTGTTATAAATTAATTAAAAATACGTCATGGACATATAAAGAAGTGAAACATACTGGGAAAGCTTTTAGGATAAATATTTCAGGCAATGGTCTAGAGGAAATACCTACTAAAATACCTAGAAAAAGAGCAAATCCAAGACAACAAATAAAAGATGTATTGGTTACAGGAATAAAAGTAGAATACCTAAAAGAAGATGATTATTATGGTTTTACTTTAGATGGTAATTGTAGATATTTAATGGGGGATTTTACAGTAACACATAACACTTGCAGTGCAATTGGCGTGTGCGAAGAAATGCGCGATTATATGAAACAAATGGGTATTTCCAAAAGAATCATCATTGTTGCTTCTGAAAACGTCCAAGATAATTTTAAACTACAGCTATTCGACGAGAGAAAACTCACCTTAGTTGATGGGCTATGGAATATTCGCTCGTGCACAGGAAACAAATTATTAAAAGAAATAAATCCGATGAGTATGAAAGGTATGACCAAAGATAAAGTGATTAGTCAAATTAAGAACTTAATCAATACACATTATATTTTTCTGGGTTATGTCCAATTTGCGAATTATATTATAAAAACAATGAATTATGATGAAGAAATGAAAAAACAAGGCTTCAAAAAGAAGCATGTTGACGCCGATAAAGAAACTACGAAGGGGAAAACCATGAAAGAAAAAGCCAAAACAAAAATACAAATGCTAAAAGATGTGAAAATAGAACTCAACAGTAGAATTATGAAACGGCTACAAAATGAATTTAACAATAGATTAATCGTTATTGATGAAGTACATAATATTCGTAAAACAGACGATAATGAAAATAAAAAAGTAGCAATCAATTTAGAATTACTTGTTAAATCAGCGTTGAATATGAGATTTTTACTTCTCTCGGCGACTCCAATGTATAACACATATAAGGAAATTGTTTGGCTACTGAATTTGATGAATACCAATGATAGAAGAGGCCGAATTGAAGTAAAGGACATTTTTGATAAAAACGGCGATTTTAAAAAAAACGGAGAGGAAATGTTAATCAGAAAATCGACAGGTTATATTTCATTTGTGCGCGGTGAAAATCCGTATACATTCCCTTATAGAGTGTATCCGAGTGAGTTCGCCAAAGAATACACCTTTCCAAAAACTACCTATCCGTCTTACCAAATGAATTTAAAAAAAATAAAACACGAAGACAAAAAACGTGTATTGAGTTTATATTTGACAAAAATTGGCGAATGTGGTAACTGCGGTAAATGTCAGTATTGCGCGTATAAATATATCATCTATAATTTAAGAAATAAACTGTTTTCAATTACCACGAAAACAGGAATGGTGAGAAATATGCCTACCTTTGAAAATATGGAGTCGTTTGGATACACTTTATTACAAACTCCTTTAGAAGCACTTATTATTTCTTATCCAGTTCATGGTTTAAAAGCCATATTGGATGATATCCCGGAAGAAAACGTATCGGAAGATTTTTCGCCCAGTTTTTCGGAATCGACCGTAGAAGAAAAAGAAGAAGACATGAGTGATGATACACCAGGTCCAGTCAAAGAAACGGAGGATGGTAAAAGCGAAAAAAGCGTACACCGTCTATCTAAAGGAAATGTAGCCATGACGATTGACCCCCATCAGTTAACAGGTAGGATTGGATTGGAAAGAATGATGAATTATGTAGATGAACGTTCTCCACCAATAAAGGGAGATTTTGAATATAAAAAGTCCACACTCGATAATTACGGCAAAATATTTTCTCGTGAACATATTGGCAAATACAGTGCCAAAATAAAATGTATTTTGGATAAAATTATGAATCCTGAAACAAGCAAGGTATCGGAAGGTATTATATTAATTTATTCACAATACATAGATAGTGGATTGATACCTATGGCCCTCGCATTAGAAGAAATGGGATTTACCAGATACGGACAAGGCGTGAAACCATTATTTAAACATAAACCAACCGACGTAGTAGATGTGAGAACCATGAAACAACCACACGACAAGAAGGATTTCATGCCAGCTCGTTATTCGATGATTACCGGTGAAACGCGTTTATCACCCAACAATGATTTTGAAGTAAAGGGTATAACGGACGATGACAATAAATTTGGTAATAAAGTAAAAGTAGTTTTGATTTCGAAAGCAGGGTCCGAAGGTATAGATTTTAAATTTATTCGTCAAATACATATTCTAGAGCCATGGTACAATATGAACCGCATTGAACAAATTATCGG
>Ga0114966_10003667_pt1 | contig 13385 bp, 7 predicted proteins | sample M_130207_XF_Meta_FD_87029 | JGI IMG/M metagenome (GOLD analysis project Ga0114966, IMG submission 87029) | Freshwater microbial communities from Lake Montjoie, Canada to study carbon cycling - M_130207_XF_MetaG | ecosystem: Environmental > Aquatic > Freshwater > Lake | place: Lake Montjoie... | reverse complement strand
CTTTGCGCATGGGTTGCACGAGGTTCTCGGTAGCGTCCACATAGACGGCTGGATTTATGTCACTCAACGCGGGGAGGTCCGCCGATTGAAAGACACGGGCGGCGACGGCCGAGCCGGTGTGGTCGAGACGGTTAACGACGACTGGCACATTGGCGGCGACTATCACGAATATGCCTTCGGCTCGAAGTTCGACAACGACGGTAACATCTGGGTTGTGCTCTGTCTGACGCGTTCGGACAGCAGTGACAATAAGTACCGCGGTTGGTGTCTGCGAATCACGCCCGAGGGCCAGATGATTCCCACCTGCAGCGGCATTCGCTCACCCGGCGGCATTGGCATGAACGCCCTCGGTGAGATGTTCTACACCGACAATCAGGGGTCATGGAACGGCACGTGCGGTCTGAAGCAATTGCTCCCCGGCAAGTTCGTCGGCCATCCGGGTGGCTTCCAGTGGTACGACCTGCCCGAGGTCAAGGCGGTCATGGGACCGAAGCCGAAGCCGCCAGACAGTGGCAGTCGGTTCATGATCGAAGCTCAAAGAATTCCCGAGTATCTTCCACCGGTGATCTTGTTTCCATATAACAAAATGGGAAAGTCGGCCAGTGGGGTGGCGTGCGACACCACAGGCCAGTTCGGTCCGTTTCAGAATCAGATGTTCGTGGGAGATCAAAGTGACAGTACGGTCATGCGCTGTTTTCTCGAACAAATCGAGGGGCAGTACCAAGGCGTTTGTTTCCGCTTTCGCCAAGGGTTCGGATCGGGAACGCTCGCCCTGCAATTCACGCCGGACGGATCGCTGTTCGTGGGGGGGACGAACCGAGGTTGGCCGTCGAAAGGTTTCCTGTCAGGAGCCCTCGAACGACTCGTCTGGACCGGTAAGGTTCCCTTCGAGATCCACGAGATGCGTGCCAAGCCTGATGGCTTTGAGTTGACGTTCACGCAGCCTGTCGCTCGTGGATCGGCTGCCAATGTCGCGAGTTATCAACTGCACGCGTATACGTATATTTTCCAGTCGACTTACGGCAGTCCTGAAGTCGATCGCTCTGAGCCGACGATCACATCGGCGACCGTGGCTGCCGACAACAAGAGCGTCCGGCTTGTGATCGACGGCTTCGTTGCCGACCGGATCTACGAACTGACCGCCTCCGGCGTCAAATCTGCCTCCGATTTGCCCCTGCTCCACAAAGAGGCCTACTATACGTTGAACCGAATCCCTCGGTGACTCGTTGCAAATCAGTGATCTTTCGGTTCAGCTTTCCAGTCTTGTCGATCGGACTTCTATCGTCGCCAAAAGGTTTCGGTTGTCTAGTTGTTTGAGGGGTCTGATGTCATTCATTATCCGCCGCGTTGTGGTATGTCTATTGTTCGTAAATTGTACCGCGTTGAGCATCGCCAGTCCGCCCGTATCGCCGACCGAGCCGCTGACGCCTGCCGAGCAGAAGTCCAAGTTCAGACTCCCTGCCGGGTTTGAGATTCAACTTGTGGCGAGCGAACCCGAGATTCAGAAGCCGATGAATCTGGCATTCGATGCGCGGGGACGACTGTGGGTTTCGCACAGCATCGAGTATCCTTTTGCCGCCACCGATCCCGATCAGGCGCGCGACGGGTTGACCGTGTTGGAAGGAATTGGCTCCGACGGGCGGGCCACGAAGGCAACACGATTCGCCGAACGCTTGAACATTCCGATTGGGGTATTGCCTCTGCCGAGTGCTCCGGCATCCTCAACAGATCCGAGCACGTCGGTCATCGTCTGGTCGATTCCCAATATCTGGAAGCTGACCGACACGGATAACGACGGCCAGGCGGACAAACGCGAGATCCTCTACGGCCCGTTTGATTTCGCCGATACGCATGGCAATCAGAATGCGTTTCGTCTCGCCCCCGATGGTTGGATCTATGCCTGTCACGGATTCCGCAATGGGTCGAATGTCAAGCTCCGTGGTGAGGGGGCCGTGGTGCTCGCAATGGCCTCGGGCAACACCTACCGGTTTAAGCCGGACGGGTCGGCCATCGAGCAGATGTCATGGGGTCAGGTGAACCCGTTCGGTCAGGCGATCGATCCACTCGGGAATCGCTTCGTGGCGGATTGCCACTCAAAACCGATCGCCTTGATCGTCCGAGGTGGCTGTTATGAGAGTTTTGGCAAGCCGCACGACGGGCTGGGGTTCGTTCCGCTCACGACGGGCGACGCCCACGGGTCGACCGGCATTGCTGGAGTAGCGATCTATACCGCCAACCAGTTTCCGCGTGAGTATCACGGCAACGTCTTTGTGGGAAACGTCGTCACGAACAGCATTCACCGCGACATCGTCCAGTGGCGTGGCTCGTCTCCGTGGATCGAGACGCCGGAAGATTTCGTCACCTGCGACGACTGGTGGTTTCGTCCGGTTGATCTGCAGCTTGGTCCGGACGGCGCGTTGTACATCGTGGACTTTTACAACAACATCATCGGGCACTACGAGGTCGACTTGAAGGATCCACGTCGCGATCGGCACCGTGGACGCATCTGGCGTGTGGTGTGGACGGGTCCGGGAGGCAAGGGAACCTTGGCCGATGTGACGAAGACGTCGGTCGAACGGCTGATCGAGTTGTTAGGCGATTCGAATCAGACGGTGAGGCAGCACGCGTTAGACCAGTGCGTGGAACGCATGACCGTGGAACCCAAGATCATGGAGGCCTTGAAGATCATTGTCGCGACCCCCGGCAGCGGTCGTGATCCTTCGACGTCACCGGAGGCTATCGACTATGGAACCAGTCGCGATCACACGCTCGCTCTCGCCGCCTGGGCGTTGTTTCGAGCAGAGCAATTGGACGAGAAGTCTCTGTTACAAATGTCGACCGATTCCGCCTCGCTGGTGCGTGTTCAAGTCATGAAGATTCTCGCCGAGGCGACGGCCACGCAGTGGACTGCGGTGATGAAGTCTGTTGCTCAGCAAACGCTCTTCGACCGGAATCCACTGGTGCGCCGAGCGGCTGCCGAAGCACTCGGGCTTCATCCCGCTGCCGAGAATACACCGAGTCTGCTTCAGGCTTGGGCGGCCACGCCGAAGGAAGACGTTCAACTCATCCACGCCCTCCGCATCGCTTTGCGAAACCAACTGCGCAGTCCGTCGGCGATTGAGCAACTAGCCGCCATCCCGCTGTCCGAGGCGGAACGGATACGGTTGATTGACATTGCCTTGGCCATTCCCCAGGAGTCGGCGGCGTGGTTCACGTTTGACGCTGTGCGTCGGTCTGAGCTCTCGCCGGACCTGATGTCCCGCTGCTTGTATCATCTTGGGCGGTATGTGGACGGAACGCGTCTGGACGAAGTTACGAAGTCTCTGCAGACGAAATATCGGGCCACCACCATCGGTGATGGTGTGACGCAGCAGGCATCCCTGTTCCAGTCGCTGTTCGCCGGGCTGACGCGTCGGGGTCAGCGGCTGTCTTCCGAGAGTGCACTTGGCAAGTGGGGCGTATCGCTGGCAGTGACGATTCTCGATCCGAAGTCGCGTCCGGCTCCGGCGTGGGTCAACGTGCCCGTCACGTCTGCTCCGAGTTCGTCACAGGCAAGCCCTTGGGGAGTCCGTCCGCGCAACTCAGCCGACGGTCACCAAGGCGGTCTCTTCTTCGATAGCCTTTCCAACGGCGAGGCGCTGACCGGGGTGCTGCGGTCGGCTCCATTCGCCGTACCGGACACGCTCTCGTTCTGGCTTTGCGGTCACACGAGTGATCAGGCAACAACGCATGCTTCGGTGAATCAGGTCCGATTGACGTTAGTCGATTCGGGTCAGGTTATCGCGCAGCAAGTCCCACCCGGTAACGATGTGGCACAGAAGATCGAATGGGACCTCAAAAAATGGTCTGGTCAGCGTGGCATGATTGAAATCATCGATGCTGACATGGGTCAGGCGTCTGCGTGGCTCGCCGCCGGTCGGTTTGAGCCCGCTGTCTTTGACAATCCCTCGTCGGTGTCCGCGTTGGAGAATGAGTCACTCGTGGTCGCCTTGCAGGTGGCCGAGCAGTTGCGGCTGATCTCGCAGTTGGATCACGTGTTGGGAGTCCTCGGCGATTCGCAGTCGTCACCGACCGTACGTGCGGTTGCGGCGACGGTGGCCATGTCGCTCGATCAGTCCCGCGCGTTGACGGCGCTAAGCTCAGTCATGATGAGTGGCTCGGAACCGGTTGTTCTGCGAGCGACGCTCGCAGAACAACTCGGCCCGATTGATGTGGAATCCTCACGGAGGGCGTTTGGTTTGGCGTTCGGCACGGCTCCCGCATCGCTTCAGCAACCGCTGGCCCTCGCGTTGGCGACGACTCGACCGGGAGCCGACTCGTTACTCAATCTGGTTGAGGCAGGCAAGGCCTCGGCACGGTTGCTTCAAGATGCACCGGTTCTCGATCGACTGAAGGGGAGCGGACTACCCGACCTCGATCGACGCTTAAGCCATCTCACCAAAGAGATCCCCGCAGCGGACGAGCGACTGCGACAACAGATTGCGAAGTTCTCGGCCGACCAATCCGCGATGACAATTTCGCTGGAGACCGGTGCGGCAATGTTCAGAAAGGTCTGCGCAAACTGCCATCGGTTGCACAGCGAAGGAGCCAAAATCGGCCCGCAGTTGGACGGTGTCGGCCAACGTGGACTCGAACGCTTGTTGGAAGACATCCTCGATCCCAACCGCAATATCGATGCGGCTTTTCGTAGCACGACGATCTCCACGAATCGGGGACAGGTTTTCACCGGTCTGAAACTGCGTGAGGAGGGAGCGGCCGTGATCCTCGCCGACACGCAAGGCAAAGAGATTCGTATTGCCCTGGCGGACATCGAGGAATCACGTATCACGGCGCTTTCCCCGATGCCATCTAACGTCGTCGAGCAGATCGGTGAACAGAACCTGCCGCATCTGATCGCCTTCCTCCTCAGCCAGCAGCAACCGCTCAAGGAGCCGCTGTGATCGCTGTCCCGCAAGCATTGTGGAGGGCGAGTTTTGAACACGCATCTCTGATGCGTTTTGCATCGGGGATGGTGTCCGCCCTTTGTCAGCGGAGAATGCGCAACACCGATTGCCGTTGTTTTTTCGCAGCGGCAATCGGGACGTTATCGCGATCGAATTTTTGAATGCCATCAGGCATCGACTCGATCCGGCGTTCAACACTCCACGAGATCACGACAGAATCGTCGCTCAGGACAGGCAGGCAGTTCACTGTGGCAATTCGCGGCAGTTCACTGCGGCAATTCACGAGGGTCAAGACTTTTCAAATTCAGGTGGAGTTGTCATTGTCTTAGGCATGTTGCGAGTCGCCCGACATCGGCTCGGCAAGTGACTTGGGTGTCGCGATTTGTTGCACCTCCCCCCCCTCTTCTAAGGATAATTCATGCGATCAGTGATGCTCCTGCCCTGTTTGTTGTTAGTCACGGTTTTACAACTCTCCGTAGCTGCCCAAAATTCCGCGAACGATGCGAAACTGCTGACAGAATTGACCAAACTGGAGCGGGACAGTTGGGAAGCGACGATGAAAGATGACAAGGAGTTTTTTCGAACCTATTGCGCACCAGAAGCCAAATTCTTTTTTGCCGACGGTTCGGCCGCTAGCCGAGACGATCTACTACGCAACCTTGATGACTTTCATCTGACCAAGTACAGCATGGGTGAAGTGTCGATGCTGCGCGTCAACGAAGATTCGGCGATGATCATTTACAGAGTCTCTTACGAGGGCGTGCATAAGACGAAGAAGGAACAATTTACAGATGTGGAGTCCTCCTCGCTGTATGTGCGTCGAGATGGAAAATGGCTGGAGATCTTTTATCAGGAGACCGCAAAACCCAGACCGGATCATGGGACGGCTGAGGAAGCGCAAACCTTAGTTGCGAAAGCCATCGCTCTCATCAACAAAGAAGGCGCGGCGGCGTTCCCGAAAATTAATACGGGAGAAAATGGCATGAAAGACCGGGACCTGTATCTGTTTGTGCAAAACACGGGGCCCCAAGCCAAAGTCGTGGCCTATGGGGGCTCGAAGCTCAAGAAAGATCCTATCGGAATGCCAGCCATCGAAGTCGTTGGTTATGCGGGAAAACCAATCGGGAAGCTGATCCAAGAACAAGCGACCGAGAAGGGCGCCTGGATTGATTACCTCTGGCTGAACCCCATCACGGGCAAACCGGAACAAAAGTTTACCTGGTTTGTCCGCAGTGGTGATTACATCGTCGGATGCGGTATTTACGGGTCAGCGCACTAAAGAGCTGTTCTGAGGCGGCGGGTGATCCCGTGATACAGCTCCTTGGCATCGACGCTGCACGGTGTAGAGGAATCACGGTCCCCGCCGAGAAGCACAACGTTTTGCATTCCGGCGGAGGATCCTGATGGCCGACTCCGCATGTGTGTCCAGATTGTTTGATCGGGGCAAAGAATTTCGGCAAAGGGATGGTGGAGCCAAAAGGCTCACCGAGTGTCGATCGGAGTCCTACAACGCGGCAGGTATCGGTACAGTCTCTCACTGCACGGCACAGTGCTTGGTGTCGGCAAATCCGTGTTTCGGAGAGTGATAAATACTCGAACGTCCGCTGGAACAGTAAGCCACGAAGCAGGCGACCGCGGCATACATCACAAAGCTAGAACTCAAGAGTGCTCCGTTCTCCGGAGCAAACAGTTCGACGGCCATGATGGTGCAGGCTAGCGGTGTCTTCGTTGCGCCAGCGAATACGGCAACGAAACCCAGCCCGGCCATTAAATCGACAGGTGCTCCGAGTAATTGCCCCAGCACATTCCCGAGTGCCGCTCCGATGAAGAAAAGTGGCGTGACCTCGCCGCCTTTGAATCCACTGCTCACCGTGACAGCGGTAAAAAGCAGTTTCCACCACCAGCTGAACCATCCCGCGCCGCCGACGAGAAAGCAGGATTGGATCGTCACAGTGGCTAGATCGTGGGGATCGGAATGTTCCCCGATCCCGAGGTAATCTCTGTTTCCGACTCCCCAAACCAACAGAATCACCACACATCCGCCCACCATCGGACGCAACCAAGGACGGGAAATGAGCTGCTTAAACGTCCCGTTCAGAACGTGTGTTAATTCGACGAACAGACTACTGGCCAGACCAAAGAAGAGGGCGGCAATCGCGATTTTTGTTGTGAGTCCCCAGCTCCAATGCATTCCTGTCGCAACACTCCAAACAGGATCCGTCGTTGCAATGTGATAGTGCATGTGGTCGAGTCCCCAGGTCGTATTGACCTGATCACCAACAAGGCTGGCGATCAGGCATGGAATCAATGCCTGATAACGCCGTCGGCCAATCGCCAGAACTTCCAACGCGAAGACCGCGCCCGTGACTGGCGTTCCAAACACCGCACCGAATCCGGCGGCGATGCCTGTCATGAGCAAGATGCTCATGTCGGCGCCATTCAAGCCGAGCCAGCGTCCCCAAGTTCCAGCGAGGCTGCCTCCCATTTGAACGGCAGTCCCTTCTCGACCTGCAGAGCCACCGAAGAGGTGTGTCATCAATGTGCAGATCAAGACGAGTGGAGCCATGCGACTGGGCACCCCGCCGCCGGGCTGGTGGATCTGTTCGAGGATCAAGTCCGTACCTGCTTCCGCAGACCGACCCCAATGGTGGTAAATCAGTGCCGATACGGCGCCGGCCAAAGGGAGTAGATACAGTGACCAAGGATACCGCCATCGGAGGTGCGTCACTTGGTCGAGCGACCACAGAAAAAACGAGATCGCTGAGCCGACAGTAATCCCCATCGGTAAACTGATCATGAACCATTTCAGCACGAATGCGGGCAGGGACAAGTGCTTGCGATAATCCCAGCAAAACGGCATTTCGGTATCTCGAGTTGACAAAGTACCTGCAGGAACACCCCCACTGTCCAACAGAGAACTTCGACGTTATCGGGAGCTAAGTCGTAGGGGTTTTCCATCGGGATCATCAGAAAAGACTAACTTTCGTTATGAACGGTGACAACCGCGACCATGCAATGCGTCACCGCGAGCAGAGAGAGGCAATCTGCGGGAAAGATTTCAAACGTCGGTCTTGACCGAGTCACGTCCGTTTTTTATCGGCACGTGCGTTCCTCCGGACAAGAAAATGGATTGGCCGTCTGCTATCTTACCGACCGGTTTAGGGGTGCTGGGCTCTCTGGAACGCAAGGCGGTTCTGGAGTAACGCAGAGGACGGACGTCAAGGGGTTTCGATCGATGACTAGCGTGATCGGAGAGATGGCTTATTGGTCGATCGAGACCGAACGGCTGCTGGAACAATTGCAGACAACGACGCAAGGCTTGACTTCGCCGGAGGCTGCTCAGCGGCTGACTCAAGTCGCACAACTGAAGTCGCACAGGCCCTCCGTCTGGTCATTGCTGCTGGACCAGTTCACAAGCCCGATCATCATTCTGCTATTCTGCTCGGCCGTGTTGTCATTTTCGCTCGCCGCGCATGACGCATGGTCCAATGAGCAGCCGTTCTCGCTCGCCAATGCGCCGGATTCGTGCATCATCGTCGTCATTTTGATTGCCAGCGGTGTCTTGGGCTTTTACCAAGAAATAAGTGCTGCGAATGCGGTTGCCAAACTTTTAGGGATGATTGAAACCAAGACGACGGTGATCCGCGACGGGCGGGAGCATGAAGTGCCTCTGACCGACGTGGTGGTGGGGGATGTGGTCAGTCTGCGCGCGGGCGATCTCATCTCGGGCGATTGTCGGCTGCTGACGGCGCGGGATCTCTTCGTGAATGAAGCGGCATTGACGGGTGAGAGCTTCCCCGCAGAAAAGTCCATCAGCGTTTTGCCAATCGAAATTCCTCTGGCCCAACGCCTGAACGCCCTACATCTCGGCACGCACGTGATCAGCGGCTTCGGCACCGCCGTGGTGGCTGCGACTGGCCGCGACACGGAATTCGGCAAGATTTCCGAGCGGTTGGAGCACAAGGCCCCAGAAACTGGTTTTGAACGCGGTATCCGCCAGTTCGGCCAGTTGTTGATCAAGGTGGTACTGGTGATTACCGTCGTGGTCTTCGCCGTCAAGGTTGGTCTGCAACACAAACCCCTCGTGGACTCGTTGCTGGTGGGGCTGGCGCTGGCCGTGGGCATGACCCCTCAACTTCTTCCCGCCGTCACCAGCGTGGTGCTCGCCGCCGGAGCGAAATCGATGGCCAAGCATCAGGTGATCGTGAAGCAACTGCTGGCAATCGAAAACCTAGGGAGCATGACGGTACTTTGCTCAGACAAGACGGGGACGTTGACCGAAGGGACCATTCGACTGCATGACACGATGGACGTGACTGGCCAAACCAGCGAGCGTGTTTTGCAGCACGCTTACTTCAATGCCTACTTTCAGACGGGATTTACCAATCCGATCGATCGGGCGATTCGAGATCGACAGGAATTTGATACCACGGGTATTGAGAAGCTGGACGAAATTCCCTACGACTTCATTCGGAAACGCCTGAGCGTGCGGATCGGGTGGAACGGCCAGAAATTGCTGATCACTAAGGGCGCGTTGGCCAACGTACTGGAGTGTTGTACACAAGCGGAAATGACTCATGGAGAGTTGGTCGACCTCGCAACCGAGTATTCTGCCATCGACCAGCGTTTCCAAGAGTTGAGTCGAGAGGGCTTGCGTGTACTCGGGTTGGCCGTGCGATCTGACGACGCGCCGCATCTCACGAAAGCTGACGAATGTGAGATGACGTTTCTGGGGTTTCTTGTCTTTGCGGATCCCCCCAAAGCCGATGCGAAGGAGACGATCGCGCAACTCCGTGATCTGGGAGTGAGCCTGAAAGTCATCACCGGAGATAACCGGGCGGTGGCGGCTTCGATTAGCCATCGCGTCGGGATCACCTCGCCAGTGATTGTGACCGGTTCCGAACTGCGTACGCTGAGCGACGAAGCGATCCGTCATCGGGCACTGCAAGCGGATATCTTTGCCGAGGTCGAACCGAATCAAAAAGAACAGATCATTCTCGCTCTGAAACACGCTGGTGAGGTCGTCGGTTACCTCGGCGATGGGATCAATGATGCCTCTGCATTGCACGCCGCCGATGTGGGCATTTCGGTGGCTTCCGCCGTCGATGTTGCCCGCGAGGCCGCGCAAGTCGTGTTGCTCAAGCAGGATCTCGACGTGCTCGTGCAGGGAGTCCGCGAAGGCCGCCGCACATTTTCTAATACGTTGAAGTACGTCTTCTTCGCCATCGCCGCAAATTTCGGCTACATGTTCAGCCTCGCGGTCGCGGGACTGTTCCTGCCGTTTGATCCGCTGCTCGCACATCAGATCCTGTTGGTGAACTTGCTGGCCGACTTCCCAGCGATGGCGTTGGCCACCGACAGCGTCGATCCCGAACAAATTCACCGTCCACGTCGCTGGGACACCGCCTTCATCACCCGCTTCATGATGTCGTTCGGCTTCGCCAGTTCGCTGTTCGACTTCATGACCTTTGGGGCGATGTACTACCTCTTCCGTGAGATGGGCACTGCCGAGAGTTCCGAAACATTCGCCAAGCTGTTCCAAACGGGTTGGTTTGTAGAATCGACACTGACCGGCTTGATGATTTTGCTGGTGATCCGCACGCAGCGTCCGTTCTTTCTCAGTCGCCCGGGAAGGTTGTTCCTTTTCGCTGAGGCTGCCATCGCCCTTGTGACGGTTCTGATTCCTTACTCCCCGTTCGCCGCTGAACTTGGATTTGTCGCCCCTCCGGCGATGCTGCTGATCATCGCGTTGGTGATCACACTGCTGTACGGCATCGGCATGGAGATCGTCAAACGGCTCTTTTACCGCTATCTCGCAGGGTGAGAATTGTCTCTCCACCATAGGAAATGGTGGCCTTGCGAACGCGTCTCAGGATCCGGCCGCTGCGACGTCATGGTACGGGCCCGATCTCCGAGCACAGACGATATAAAAAACTCATCCCGGCTCAAAAAAACGGCCCGGACGGACACCGACCAGAGGCGATCGGATCCGCCGTCCATCTGCCGATTGGTCGTGTAACCAGTCTCGCCAGTCATCGAGTCCCAGTTCTCTATGGCGTGACGCATGAATTCTCAATGAACGGCGACGAATGGTGTGGTGCAGACCTGTCGATCCGTGATTCCACTTTTGGAGAGACCTGTCGCGGGACGTATCGTCCACAAGCCAAAACACGGCAAGTCTTTTTTAAAATAAGAATCTGTGAATTGACGCTGTCGGCAATGCCGCTGCGGAATCAGGTTGGATGACGATCAATACGACCGGCAATTTTTTCCGCTTGACCCTATCGATTGAGCGATCTGGGATAGACTGGTGCGATGTGACCAATTTGACTTGAAGTCTGTCGAACGGACGAGCCGATAAAAAGGCTAGGTGGCTAGGAGCACAGATCCAAAGGTATTCCGCGGCGAGCTTCGCTGCTCAGAACGTGGCGGAGTCTGGGTTCGTGTCCTGTGATGCGGTGGACGCGGTGATGACCAGACGGCGAGGATCGATCGAAAAAACAGGAGAGCAGGGATATGATTCGTCTGAAGTTTATTCGAGTTGCGTTTGTAGCCTTGGCTGCTGTCGGAGTGACCTTTCCGCAATTGTCGGCCGTCGCTGCTGGCCCGAAGACCGTTGCGAAACCGCTCGTCCGGACAGTGGCTGCGAACTCGGTATTGGACATCGGTCTCACGCAAGGTGGGACGTTTGTCGGTCGAGTCGTCGATCAGACAGGCGTTGCTGTGGAAGGTGCTGAAGTTGTGATCAAGCAGGGTCAGACGGAAGTCACCCGTACGATCACCGACAAGCAGGGATCGTTTGCCGCGACAAACCTTAAGGGTGGACTGTATACGGTTGTCTCAGGCTCGACCGAAGGAACCTACCGCGTCTGGTCCGAAAAGACAGCTCCACCGTCGGCGAATCAGCAGGCGTTGATCGTTGTGGGGCAAAACGGAGCTCGTGGCCAAATCGGTTCGATGGGACCTGGTGGACTTCTCATGGCCGGTGGCTTGGTGGCCGCCGGAGTTTTGTTGATCGTTAACACTGTTCAGCTGAACGATGTCAAGAATCAACTGGACGACCTGTCTTCTGGGGGTCCCGTGAATACCCCCATCTCCCCGTGAGCGAGATCTGATGCTATCACAGATGATAAACGGCCGACGGTACTCACGAGAGGACTGTCGGCTGTTGCGTTGTCATCCGCCAGAGGAGATTTGAAGCGTCCAGAAAATGGACGGCGTGCTCGGTATTTTCCGGTCGAGTCGAAGCGTTTCCGCATCGGCCTTCGCCCACCGTGAACGGTCGTTCCGATTGCGAGACGAACGATCGGCATCGGCATCGGCTATTTGCGGCGGCGGAGGAAGCACGCGCAGAACCATCGACAGGCAGCGGTCTCAACGCGGCCGACAGCCACCACCAAACGTTGTGAACGGCAGATCCAACACAAGAACAACAGAAGTCAGGGCCTCGTAAAAACAGGTTGAGTCCGTTGCTGTGTCGGCAATCCTCCGGCCTTTCGCGGAGAGTTGCTGCAGCATCGTTTGGGTTCGCCGAGTGATTCACCGAGGTGATCCCTGTCCTGGATTGCCCTGTCCCGTGTGCCTGACATCGAGGGCAGCGATTCTGGACCGCGTCGCCACTCTGTTGGCAATCACAACTTCGATGATCGTAATTCAAAGGGGTGGTTCGCGGAACGTTCGATCACACAGCGTGGGTCCTCGGCCACCGGCTGTTTCGAATACGTCTGCGTCTTTAGCGTTCTCGGGCTATCGTCCGCAGCAGAGACCGCGGTCTACGCTCTCAACCCCGCCGCGCTCTGAGAGTCTCCTGCAACAACTCCGTCGACGTGCCGCTTCAGTTCGGGCGAGTTTTCACGGCGACGGGGGGTCTGGTCTGCTGGGGCTATTGATCCGTTGGCGACGGTGAAACAATGCGGACACGGCCGACAGGTTCAGCATAAAAGGCGTGAAATCATTCAAATAAACGCGATTCTCAAACGGATCAGGCGGCGATCGGACGGGCGTTCCTCGGATGTGTCAGCATGCGGCGTGAGTCGGTCAATGTGTGGTTTGGATCCTCTCGAGTTTTTCAGGGGGGAATCGCCGGGATCATGCCTATTAGCTGTGTTTTGGGTTATGATGAGACGTCTGATGTCGAGAGTTGCCAACGGAGTCATCATGTCGAATCCAGTGTCGGAGATATTGCGGGATGTGTGGTATATGGCACTTCCCGGCCGTGACCTCAAACGCGGTCAAATGCGTGGAAAAATGCTGCTGGGACAGTCACTGGTGCTCGGCCGCGATGCCGACGGTCAACCGTTTGCCTTGCGTGACATTTGTCCTCATCGAGGCATTCCATTAAGTCACGGCCGATTTGATGGGTGCGAAATCGAGTGCTGTTATCATGGTTGGCGTTTCCGTTCTGACGGCGGTTGTTCTCATATTCCCTCCTTGTTGGAAAAT
>Ga0114966_10003666_pt1 | contig 13394 bp, 1 predicted proteins | sample M_130207_XF_Meta_FD_87029 | JGI IMG/M metagenome (GOLD analysis project Ga0114966, IMG submission 87029) | Freshwater microbial communities from Lake Montjoie, Canada to study carbon cycling - M_130207_XF_MetaG | ecosystem: Environmental > Aquatic > Freshwater > Lake | place: Lake Montjoie... | reverse complement strand
GGCCAACACAAGCGCGGGCAAACGCAATTGCCCCAATATCAATCCATCGCCTTGCCACAAGGCCTGCAGCGCGCGGAACCGTTCTCCATGCTCGATACCCACGGCGTGGGCCCGGCGATAGTAATCGTCGACCGACAAGACTTGAGTGCACTGCAGGCGCATGGCATCCAGGTCGATGGCCATCGGCCCTGGAGAATCCGCGTTGGCGACAGCTCGACCGGCGCTATGGCTACTCCATGGGACTTCGGCATTGTTGTCGTGCCTGCTGTAGAGGGTGAAATCAAATGCTGCTCGCGCACCCGCATCGGTCAAGACAATTTGCACCGGCGTCGCCGAACTCTCGCGCAACAGCAGCGCCTGTTGCAGCACAATGTCCTGCAAGCGGATATGAAAATCGGCGCGCTCGGCATTTGTCGGGGATAGCTTAGCCACCGCCGCCAGCGCCATCTCGATATGCCCCGCTGCCGGCAACACCACCTCTCCAAATATACGATGATGAGCCAGCAATCCGGCGCTGTCGGCATAAAGCTCGGTGGCAAACACCGCAGTGTTTTTATCCAGCGCTGGCGAATCGATGCGAGCGCCCAGGAAAGGATGCTCGCCGGCGCCAGGCGTCATTGCGGCAGTGCTACCCGCACTTCGATCTATCGCATAGAGACGTCGCTGAAAAGGATAGTTGGGCAGGCGTGCGTGGCCCGGGCCAGGACCGTTCAAGGCAGCCCAGTCGATGTTGGCGCCACGTACCCACAAATGCCCGAGACTCTCAATCATTGTCGCCCATGCGGATTTGCCATATCGCAAACTGGGCAGCCACGCGCATGCATCGGCGAGCTCAGGTCCCATGGTCTGGGCAATTTCACGGCCTAGCGCGCATAGCGTCGGTTTCGGCCCCAGCTCGACAAAAATTCGATAGCCATCCGCAAGCATTGCGCGCATGCCATCCTCGAAACGCACCGGCGACTCGACGTGACGCACCCAATAATCCGCGCTGGAGAGTTCCGCCCCCGCGCGCTTACCGCTTAGTGTGGAGTAGATCGGCGCACTGGCGGATTGATATCGGATCGATCTCGCCTCGACCGCGAACGGCGCCAACATCGGCGCCATCATGGGCGAATGAAAAGCATGCGAGACCGGCAAATGACGCGCTTCGATGCCCGACGCGCTAAGCCCATCGGCGAGCGCGGCGACAGCCATCGGGTTACTTGACACCACGACATTGCGCGGCCCATTGAGCGTGGCCACAGCCAGTTCGCCAGACCACGGACGAATCACATTGAGAACGTCCTCTTCGCTCATCGGCACCGATAACATCGCGCCAGGGTCGCACAGTCTTTGCATCAACTGGCCGCGTTCCGCGATCAGTCCAAGGGCATCCTCGAGGGAAAAAACACCGGCCCCACACGCAGCGGCGTACTCACCAACGCTATGTCCCAGCATGGCATCGGGTCGGATTCCCCACGAGAGCCATAGCCGCGCCAGGGCATACTGGATCGAAAACAAAACAGGCTGGGTATACGCGGTGACATGGAGATTCTGCCCCCCGCTATCGCCCTCGCCCTGCCCGAAAATCAAGTCGATAAGGGACTTGCCGATACGAGCTTGCAGCAAGGCATCGCACTCATCGAGTGCTGCGCGAAAAATATCAGACTCCTGGTACAGCTCCTGTCCCATACGGTGATACTGCGAGCCCTGGCCCGTAAACAGAAATGCGATTTTTCCCACGCCGGCGGAGGCCGCGCGTGCGCGCGGAAGGTTTTCCGTGGTGAGTCGCCGAAGCATCCCGGATGGACTGTCTCCGGGTACCGCCATGCGATAAGGCAATCGGCTACGGCCACCGGCGGCGCTGCGACAGAGTTCGTCCCAGGTCTCCGGCTCGCTTTCGGCTTTCGCCAAGCGCTCTCGCCAGGCGCCCGCCAATGCGTTGAGCGCGACATCGTCGCGCGCCGACAAGGGCAGCAATCGCCAGTGTTGCCGTGGCGACTTTTTCACTGGCGGCAATGGCCTCAGCGGTGCGCTAGCAAGCACCACGTGCGCATTGGTGCCGCTAAAACTGAATGAACTCACTCCGGCAATACGCTCTTCCCCGACCCAGGCAGACAAGACCGTGGGCACGCGAATCGGCAACTCGGACCAGGGAATATGCGGGTTCGGTTGTTTCAGATGCAAATGCGGCGGTATCTGTCCGTGCTGCAACATCAATACGACTTTGATCAGACCGGCAATGCCTGCGGCCGATTCCAGATGACCAAAATTAGTCTTGACCGAACCCACCAGCAGGGGGTGAGTAGGATCGCGCGCGACGCCATAAGCGCTGCCGAGCGCTCGCAGCTCGATCGGATCGCCCAACGAGGTGCCGGTGCCATGCGCCTCGACGTAGCCGACCCGCGAGGGCTCAATGCCGCCCGCCTCCAGGGCCCGACGTATCACTTTTGTCTGTGCCGGACCATTCGGTACCGTCAATCCGCCGCTGGGGCCATCCTGATTCACCGCGGACCCGTGTATCAGGGCAAGTACACAATCGCCATCCCTTTGCGCGTCGGAGAGGCGCTTGAGCACCACCACCCCGCCTCCTTCACCTCGTGCATAACCATCCGCGCTCGCGTCAAAAGTCTTGCAGTGGCCATCTGCGGCGAGCATACCCGCCTGACAGAAATTGATGAAAGTTTCCGGACCAAAGATCAGATTCACTCCCGCCACCAATGCGGCATCGCACTCGCGCGCACGCAGGCTCTGGCACGCCAGGTGGGTCGCGACCAAGGATGAGGAACATGCGGTGTCCACGATCAGGCTCGGGCCGGTCAATCCAAACACATACGACAAGCGCCCCGCGGCCACGCCTAAGGAGCCTCCGGTGCCCGCATAGGCATTGATCCGAGTCGGGTCTCCGGACCACAGCAGATGGGCGCTATGCTCAGGGTTGGAAATGCCGACGAATACCCCGGTGTTGGTGTTGTATAGCCGGTCGGCGGGAATATTGGCGTTTTCCAACGCCTCCCAGGCCAGCTCCAGCAGCAGACGGTGCTGGGGGTCGATACTTACCGCCTCGCGCGGTGCAATGCCGAAGAATGGCGCATCGAATTGGTCGACCGCCGGCAAAAAACCGCCGCGGCGCGTATACATCTTGCCGCGCACCGCCGGGTCGGCGTTATAAAACGCATTCACATCCCAACGTTCCGGCGGGACTTCGACGATGGCGTCGCGACCGCTGGTCAGCAAGTCCCAGTACGCCTCGGGCGTATCGGCCCCTCCCGGAAAACGACAAGCCATGCCCACCACAGCAATGGGCTCGCGCTGCGCCTGCTCGATGGCATCGAGCTTACGTTGTAGACTCTCGATCGCGGCCAGTGCGCGCTTGGTTGCGGACATGTCGGCGTTGCTCATGGAGCGATACTCATTGCTTGCTTCTCATTGTGTGCTTTTATCCAGACTCTCCAGCCGCGCGAGAAGCAAGAATTCCGCTTCGTCCTCCGTAAGTGCTTCGAGCGCGCCGTGCTCACCCACAACTGCCGGGGGAGGCGTGGAGTCGCGCAACGCCGCGGCAGGCCACAATTCATCCATCAGAAAACTGGACAAGGCTTCAATGCTCGGGTAATCGAATAACAGGGTCGAGGACAGCGTCATGCTCAGGGTGGATTGCAGGCGATTTTTGAGTTCAAGGGCGATCAGTGAATCGACGCCCAGATCAAACAAGCGTTGCCGCGGCGCCACCTCATCGCGAGGCAAGCGCAGCGCCGTTGTAACCAGATCAACCACCAGATCGACCAATATTGAACGCCGCTCCTGCATACCCGCATTCTGCAATTTTTCGCGCATTGGTCGACCCGCTGCTTGCGGCGCCTGCACCCGATCGAGGAATGGCAGGCTGCGTGATTCACCATAGCGTTGCCACGCCATCGCCAACACAGCTAACTGTGCCGTTTGCGGGTCAAACGCCACCGTGCCATCCGATGCGCCACCCATCAGCTTTGCCAGCGTATCCAAGGCAGCACGGGTCCCGATGCCGCCCATGCCGAGGGACTCAATCCGCGAACGCTGATCGGCATTGAGTTGCGCAGCCATTCCGCTATCCCCCCACGGCCCCCAGTTCACGCTGAGCCCGGGCAGTCCGGCCGCACGACGGTGCTTGACCAGCGCATCCATGAAGGCGTTGGCCGCGGCATAACTTGCCTGGCCGGCAGCGCCCAGCAATGCGGCGACCGAAGAGAAAGCGACAAAAAAGCGCAATTCGTCGCTCAAAGTCAGGCAATGCAGATTCCATGCGCCACTCACCTTTGGCGCCAGCACGCACGCCCAACGCTCCCAACTTTGAGCCGTGATCACGCCGTCATCGAGCACCCCGGCGAGATGAAAAACCCCCTCCAGCCTGGGGCCCTTTTGTCGGATGTTATCGAGTACGCCGCCCAAAGCGACCCGGTCGGAGACATCGGCCTGATAAAACCTGGGTTGCGCACCCCGCGCCGTTAACATCTCCGAGAGTGCCATATCAGGGGCTCCGCGCGAGATCAGCGCCAGATGCCGGGCGCCACGCTGTACGAGCCATAACATCAACTCACGCCCGAGCGCGCCGTTGGCGCCCGTGATGACATAAGTTGCATCGGCGCGGATCGCAACTTGGTTCATCGCCAGGAGATGCGTTTCCAGTCGCGCCGCGTAACCGCGGCCGTCGCGCCAAGCGATGCGGTTTTCGCTCGCATCATGCGCCACAGTTGATTCCAAATCGGCGACACATCTATCCAGGCTGGCCATGGAATCAAGATCAAGGCATATACAAGCCCACTGCGGATGCTCGTCGGCCGCTACCTGCCCCAGGCCCCATAGCATGCCCTGATGCGGCGCCAACACCAAGTCCGCGGGCGTAACTGCCTGCGCCCCTTGGGTGACGAACAAGAATCGTGTCCGAGTTGTCGCCATCGCACTCTGGTCCGCAGGATCGGAGTGCCGTCCGGCGTTCTGTCGATCCAGCGCCTGCAGCATATGCAAAGCACCGGCGCAGGCGTTTTCTTGATAACTTGCCAATCCCTCCAGCCCATGTTCATCGATCAAGGGGGAAAGGCCCCACAAATACACCACAGTGTCCACTGGCCCGCACAATTCCAGCAGTTGCCGGAATGCATTGGCGGAAGTAGCGGACATCATATAGCGGCCATCAGGCGCTTGTTGCAGTGCAGTCGCGTCCGGGGACGCCATGGCGAGCGTCACCCGCCCCCCCGCGTTGCGCAAGGACACCGCCAGGTGCTCTCCTATCCCTCGTGCGTCGGCCAGCACTAAATAATGCGCTGAACCCTGCGGCCTGGGGGACTTCGCATACTCAGGCAAGGCCTGCCAAGCGATCCGGTAGCAGGAAGCACCCAGTGTGGATGAGCTACCTGCCGCGAGCAAGGCATGGCGGTTGGCGGCGCGTCCTTCCAATCCGATCAAGGCCGCTACAGGCTCGCCCTGTTCGGAATAAAGATGGATGTCGCCCATCAGTCGCCCCTTGTCGTGCCGACGCACCACGGCATGTGCAAGCAGGGTCTGCCCGGCGGCAAAATAGCCGCCTGAACGATAGCAATGCAACGCCTCCAAAGAGAAAGGAATGAAACTTTCCTCGACGTCCATGGACATTGCCACAACCAAGGCCCCAAAACAGCAGTCGATCAATCCTGGATGCAGGGAGTAGCGTTTGATCACCGCACTCAATTCGGAGGGCATGACCAAATTGGCCATGGTTTCTCCGTTGCCGCGGCGCAAGGCCGTCAGCCATTGGTAGCTGGGCCCGACGACGATGTGGCGCCGGCGCTGCAATGAATAGACATCGGCGACCGGCAATTCTTCATCGCAACGCTGCCGGATAGCGGCCAAATCAGGCAGCGGCACGGGCGCGCCGCCAAAAGCAATGCGGCCTTTTGCATGCAAAGTCGGCTCCTGCTCGTCATCCGAGATACTCACCAAGCGGAATTCGATCGGTAAATTGACTGGAGCGCCGATCGCCAACTGCAGTACACGCTCGCCTTCTTCAGGCACGATCAATGCCGAGGGAAATACGACATCCGTCAATACGCAAACTGCGCCTTCGCTTGCCTCTATTAACGCGGCGGCCGAAAGCACCATGGACAGATGCGAGGCGCCCGCCACTACCAATTGCCCAAATACCCGATGGTCATCGATAAAAGGCGTGGCCTTTGTCGACAATACAGTCTCAAACAGGGTTTCACGCAGCAATGGAGAATTGAAGCGCCGCGCCAGCAGCGCAAGATCGAGAGAGGTGACACCATGCAGGCCAGCGCGAGCGGCATCGACTTCGATTGGCTTGGATGTCGCAGGATGCGCAAACGGATACGCTGGCAATTGAAAATTGCGCCGGATGCGCCCGCCCAAGGCCACCCAATGTACCGAGCCACCGTGCGCCCAATATCCCCCTAAGGCCGCGAGCATGGTGGCGCGCTGATTCTCACCTTTGCGCAAGCTGGGTGAGAACACCCCGCTTGAATCCTGGTCATTCTGCCGTGCCATGGCTGTCAATGTCTCGGACGGGCCGATTTCTATCATGTGCAGACAACCCTGACGCAACAACTCACGCACCCCGGCGGCGAAGCGCACCGGTGCGCGCACATGGCGTACCCAGTAATCGGCGCAGGCCATATCGTCACCGGCGTTTCCTCCGCTGATGTTCGATATGACAGGCATGCGAGGCGAAGAGTATTTAACGCCCTCGGCAAGCACGCGAAACGCGGCGAGCATGGGATCCATGAGCGGCGAGTGAAACGCGTGAGACACGGTAAGCCGGCGACACTCTATGCCTTGCGCCAGAAAATGCTCGATCAGTGGCTCGATATCTGTGGAGGCGCCCGCGATCACCGTGTTGCGCGGTCCGTTGTAGGCGGCGATAGACACTGCCGCGTTGCATTCGGAAAGCGCGGCTTCTACCTGCGTCGCGTCGGCAAACACCGCCGCCATCGCACCGCCACCGGGCAAGGCCTGCATCAGACGGGCACGAGCAGCAATGAGTCGCAAACCATCGGCCAGCGAAAATACACCGGCGAGGTGGGCCGCGACGTACTCGCCCACGCTATGGCCAAGCACGGCAGCAGGTTTCACACCCCAGGACTGCCACAGGCGGGCCAAGGCATACTCGAGGGCAAACAGAGCCGGCTGCGTGTTGAGCGTGGCAGTGAGCGCCGCAGCTCGCTTGGCGCCGTCGATTTCGATATCCGAATACAACAACGAAGCAATCGACAAGCCCAGCTCCGGATGCAGCAGCCGGTCGCACTCGTCGATGGCGTCGCGAAACACCGGCTCGTCCCGATAGAGCTCGCTGCCCATGCCTAGATATTGAGAACCTTGACCGGAAAACAGGAAGGCTACCTGCGGCGGCCCAGCCTCAGCCGTGCCAATAATAGCGGCACTGGCGATATCGCTTTTGGCAAACTCCTCCAGCGCAGCGCGCGCTTGGCCTGCGTCCTGCGCCACCACGCAGAGTCGTTTCGTGAACACCTCGCGGCAGGCCACTGCGGTTGCGCACAAGTCGGCAAACTCGGCTACTGGCGCGGCAGGGAGCGCCGCCAGCGGCCCATTGGACCAGCGCTTGGCCAAACTGCGCAGCACTTCGTGGCTGCGCGCCGACAGCGCCAGTAAGCACGCTTGGCGCGGTGAAGGCGTGAGTTCCACAGCCGGCAAAGCTGGCATTGGCGAATCGAGCGCTTCGGATAAAAGCAAGTGGACGTTGGTGCCGCTGAAACCAAAAGCGCTGACTCCAGCGATGCGCTCGCCATGCGCCGGTCTTGACCACGGGGTGAGGCTCGTCGGCACGCTAATGGCCATCTCCTGCCACGGCACCAGTGGATTGGGATTGAAGAAATGCAGGTGTGGCGGAATGGCCTGATGTTGCAACGCCAGAATAACTTTGATGGTGCCGGCGATGCCCGCGCTGGCCTCCAGGTGACCAATATTCGTTTTGACAGAACCAACCAACAGGGACTGCTTGAAGACATTGCTCAAGGCGCCCAGTTCAATGGGGTCGCCCAGAGGCGTGCCTGTGCCATGGGCTTCGACGTAGTCAACGTGGGACGCATCGATACCGGCGCGCGCCAGCGCCTGGCGAATCACCTGCTCCTGGGAGGGTCCGCTTGGTACGGTAAGTCCGCCGCTCGCACCGTCCTGATTGACCGCGGACCCGCGCAATAAGGCGAGGATCGGATCGCCGTCCCGCTTGGCATCGGATAAGCGCTTGAGAACCACCACACCGCAACCTTCGCCACGCACATAGCCATTGGCCGCCGCATCGAATGTTTTACAACGACCGTCGACAGACAGCATGCCCGCCTTGCTGAATGCGACCGAAATCCCGGGATGAAAGTGCAGATGCACGCCCCCGCCCAGCGCCAGATCACATTCGCGCCGGCGCAAGCTCTCGGCGGCCAAGTGCAGCGACAGCAGAGAAGACGAACACGCCGTGTCCACGACAAAACTGGGCCCGCTGAAACCAAAGCTGTACGAAACCCGACCCGCAATTGGGGCCAGCGCGCAACCCGTGCCGTGGTATGGGCCGATATCGGTCAGCGGTGACTCACCCATTTTGTTGAGGATTTGATCCATGCCGCTCACGCCGATAAACACCCCGGCGTTAGCCCCGAACAAGGTTTCGGGCACCAGGTTGGCATATTCCAGCGCCTCCCAGCAGACCTCCAGCAAAACACGCTGATGCGGATCTATGATTTCGGCCTCCCGCGGGGAAATACCGAAAAAACTCGCGTCAAATCCGTCAATGTCGTCGATGAATCCCCCATGGCGACTGAGCATTTTTCCCGGCGCGTCGCGCTCGGGATCATGGAGCCGATCGATATTCCAACGATCGGCGGGAACATCCACAATCGCGTCCACCCCATCGCGCAACAGGCGCCAATACAGATCGGGGTTGTTCGCGCCACCAGGAAACCGACAAGCCATGCCTATGATGGCGATGGGCTCGGCGCGTTCGTCGTCGTGTCGTTTCAGCCGGGATTTGAGATCCTTGATCTCAAGCAGCGCCTTGCTCATCAGGGCGCGATAATCGGGAGCCGTTTCGCTCATCGCTCAGGCGCCCAATTCGGCGCGAAGCAATCCCGCCAATTCGACATCGGAGAGATTATTCAAATCTTCGCTGCCGGCCGGCGCCGCCTGCTCGTGCGTGCTTGCCGCCTTGACGCCCAGCACCTCCTGCTCGATATGGTCGCCCAGCGCCATCAACGTGGGATAGTCGAACAACAAGGTCGCGCGCAAATTGCGCCCTAGCACCGCCGCCAATCGATTTCTCAGCTCAATCGCCCCCAAAGAATCCAGACCCAATTCAAACAGGCGTTGCCGCGGCGCGACCGTCTGCCTGGCTTTCAATCCAAGCACACGTGTCACCACTTCTCGCAGAGTGTCATCCAACATCGCGCGGCCCTCCTGGCCGGTAGCGGCGAGCATGCGCTCGGCCAGGGTCCCACCAGCGCTTTCGCCCTGCACAGTCAGGCTGGGTGTCGCGGCGCCCGCGGTGCTTAATTCTCGATACATGGGCGGAAACTTGGCGCCGTACAACTGGCCGAGAAAGGTTTGCCACTGCACCTGAAAAACCGCTTGCGTGGCGGCGCTATCGGTCAGCAGCTGACCAAGCATGGTCATGCCCGCCGCAGGCTCGATAGGAACGATGCCATAGTCGGAAAACCGCCTGCGCTCCCGCTCCGGCTGGTCGGCGGCCATGCCTGTCTCAGCCCATGGCCCCCATTGAATACTAATACCCGGTCTGCCTTCGAAGCGGCGCATTTCCATCAACGCGTCCATCGCGGCATTGGCCGCGGCATAGCCGCTTTGACCGATGGAACCGGTCAAGGCCGAGACCGAGGAAAAGCAAACAAAATAGTCCAGCTCTATCCCCGCGAAAGCCCGGTGCAAATTCAGTGCACCTCCCAGCTTTGGAGAAAACACATTGGCAAGTCGCAAGCGCGACTGCTGCGACACCATGGCGTCCTCGAGCACCCCCGCCAGATGAAATATTCCGGCAACCGGCGGCAAGGTTTCAGCAAGGGCGCCTGCATCGGCGATATCCACCTCCCGAGTTTGCACGTTCACGCCCTGCCGTGTAAGTTCCAGAATATTTTTCGCCGCCGCCTGCGTCGGCCCGCGGCGGCCCAGCAACAGCAGATGGCGGGCACCGCGCTCGACCAGCCAGCGCGCGAGGCGCGCGCCCAGTGCGCCATGGCCGCCGGAAATCAAATAAGTGCGGTCATCACGCAGGTGGGGTGTCGGCTGCGAGACAGTACAGCGCTCAAGCCGGGGCGCCCAATAACGGCCTCCTCGCAAAACAAGATCGCACTCTTCGTTTTGACCCGCTTCGGTATGAGCCAGGATCGCGGCCGCATTGTCTATCTCATTGCCAGGGTCCTCGCCGTTGCTCAGATCAAGGCATCGGCAACGCAACTCGGGATGTTCCAATCGAACGACCTTCGCGAGCCCCCAGATTGCCGCTTGATCGGGGCGTGGCGCCCGTTTTAACGATACCGCCTGCGCGGCTTGTGTCGCCAAAACGAGTTGCGGTGTCGGCGCGGGGAGCGCGAGCAGGGCTTGTATCAATTGCATTACGTCGGCGCAAGCACTTATCGCGGAATCGAGCGATGGCTCAGCCGGCGATACCGCCGCGAGATAAACCACCGCATCGATGCGTCCCAGAGAAGTTAGCTTGAGGTGCAAGGCGTCGCCGTTATCGATGGGCAAGTGCATGCATCGATGCTCGTTTGGGATCCGCGGCCCAATAATCGATCGCATGCATTTCAAATCTGTGCCGACGCTCTTTTCCATGGCGCACGCCAAGGCTTCCACCGCTTCGGCTTGCTCGCCGACCACCAGCCACGCGCCCGCTGCAGGAATCACGTTTGGCACGACAACTTCCCAGCGAACCCCATATGCCGCGTTATTGAGCGCGCCTGCTTTTTCCCGAATCAGATGACGACTTGCCAGCCGGCGGGCGCGAAAGCCGCGTGCCTCGGCAATTAAACGCCCATCGGCGCCGTACAAGCATACGTCGCTGTGCACTTCATCGGAGGCGCCCGGATCCGACCGAAGCCGGACATGACTCCAAAATTCCACGCCCTGTGCGGGCGCTATACACCGGAACGCATCGACACTGAATGGAACCAGGGCCTCGTCGCCTTGCTTGTCGACCGCGGCCGACAGCACCTGAAGCATCGAATCGATCAACCCCGGATGTAATCGGTAGGCATCCGGGGAAGCTTCCGCGGGCATGTTGAGGCGTGCCAGCACTTCCTTTTCGCCGCTGCATAGTTGGGTCACCCAGCGAAAGCGTGGTCCCAGGACAATTGCCGATTGCCATACGTCTTTGTAGAAATCCTGATCAAACCCCACCGCAAAGCGCGCGCGCAACGCCGACAAGGTTTCTACCGGATCATCCGTTTTCACACCAATCGTCAAACGACCGGTGACATGTTGCTCCCAAGCATCACCAGTCTCATCGGACAGGCTGATCATATTGAACAATCGGCCATCTTTACTGATCTCGCGCGCGACCGCGAGTTGAATACGTCTAGTGCCCGACTCAGGAATGACCAGCGCCTGTGGAAAAATGACATCGTGAAGCGTGCATGGCGATTCACCCTCCAGACTTGCGGTCGCCGCGAGAACGAGCGACAGGTGCGAAGCGGCAGGCACCACCACCTGTCCGAATACACGGTGCTCGCCAAGCAGCGGCATCCTCGCCACCTCATAGCTATTCTCGAACAAGGTTTGATCGAGCAAGGGCGAACTCACCCGCCGTCCAGGAAATGGCGCGCCAGCCGCGGCGCGAACGCCGCCCAGGGGCATTCCGGGCAACCAATAACGCTCGCCCTGGAATGCATAGGTGGGAACCGGAACCCGGCGCCGCGGCCATTCCCGCTCAAAACCGCGCCAATCCACCGGCGCACCCTGCAGGTGCAAGCTAGCAAGACCCTCCAGCATGAGCCGAACATCGGACATCGTCGGCCGCATGCTGGGTAACCAGTGCAGATCGGCCGCTTGGCCCTCAAGGCACTGCTGCGCAGAAGCAAGCAGCGTGGGCCTTGGCCCGATCTCGATGAAGGTATCGACACCGGCTTCATACATGGCGCGAACGCCTTGGGAAAATCGTACCGGGCTGCGCAATTGCGCCTCCCAGTAAGCCGATTGGGTCATCTGCGCCTCGTTCGCGTCCCCTGTAAGGTTTGAAAAAACAGGAATCGTCGCTGGCTTGTAGGACACCTCACCCGCCACCAGTGCGAGTCCCTGCGATACCGACTCCATCAATGGCGAATGAAACGCGTGCGAGACCTTGAGCGGGTGGGTTTCGATACCCTGATCGGTCAATCGCGCCACCGCCTTCTCAAGCAGCGATCGCTCTCCCGCCAGAACGTGATTGCGCGGGCCATTGTATGAGGCTATGACCACCTGATCCTCGATGCCGGCCAGCGCGGAACGGCATTGGACCTCATCGGCGAACACCGCGACCATGGCGCCGTCGCCTGGAGCTTCGGCCATCATTCGCGCGCGCACGGACACCATGCGCAATCCGTCGGACAGTGAAAATACGCCCGCTATGCAAGCCGCAACGTATTCTCCGATGCTGTGCCCGAGCAAGGCAATCGGCTGGACACCCCAACTCATCCACAGACGAGCCAGGGAATATTCCAGCGCGAACAAGACAGGCTGGGTCACCTCGGTCTTCGCCAAGCGATCCTCCGACTGCGAGTCCAGCTCTGCCCCATAAAGAAAATTCAGCAGGCCTGAACCCGTGTTGGCCCGCCATAAGGCGTCGCATTGGTCCATATCGCGCCGGAACCCCGGCTGAGATTCGTACAGTTCACGCCCCATGCCCACATACTGCGAGCCTTGCCCGGTAAAGAGAAATCCGATACGCGGTGGGCGTTGCAATCGGGCGGTCCCGCAGAACCAGTCCCCCGGCCGCCCCTGCAGCCAATTATCAAGCGCCGCTTTCATGGCGTCACCGTCGGATGCAAGCAGCACCAGTCGCTCAGGCAAACGGGCGCGTCCGCTATTGGCTGAAAAACATTGGTCGGCCAAGGTGCTGCCGGTAGCGTCATTGTCCAGGTGCCGGATCCAGCGCATTGCCAGCGCACGCAACCCACCCTGGTCACGCGCGCACAGCGCGAGCAGGCACACGGGCCTGTCAGGCACGTTCGCGGATGGCGCGCCATGCATCACGCCCGGAGGGACGCACGACACCGGCGCTTCCATCACCACGTGCGCGTTGGTGCCGCCAAAACCAAAGGCACTTACCCCAGCCAGACGCCGGCCTTCGGGCCACGGCGTGGATTGGGTGGGCACGAAGAAAGGGGAGCCATCAAGATCGATGAGTGGATTCAAATTATTCAAATGCGGATGCGGTGGAATTTCTCCATGCATGAGGC
>Ga0114966_10003665_pt1 | contig 13399 bp, 12 predicted proteins | sample M_130207_XF_Meta_FD_87029 | JGI IMG/M metagenome (GOLD analysis project Ga0114966, IMG submission 87029) | Freshwater microbial communities from Lake Montjoie, Canada to study carbon cycling - M_130207_XF_MetaG | ecosystem: Environmental > Aquatic > Freshwater > Lake | place: Lake Montjoie... | reverse complement strand
TCCAGAAATAACATTACTTGAATAACTGTTAATTGATATGTTATTTGATGTAATAATTTCATCAATTCTAAAATCTGCATATTGTTTAAATCCTGCAGGATGAATTAAGTTTTTGAACAACTCTTTAAATTTAGAAAATTCAACTTTTGAAGCTAGGACATATGCATAGTCAATATAATAATCTCTACCTTGTATTACACGTTCAGAGGCTGAAAGGATACTATCAGAAGAAGTCCAACGACCAGGAAAGGTAACATAACTTGGTTCAACCAAAGCATTTGCAGTTGCAGTACCGTCACCTTTTTGTGTCAAATCAATTGTTGGTGGTGTTTGATATCCCGAACCAGCATTTACAACCCTAATTTTTATAATTGAACCAGGGTCTTGGTCAGCAGTTGCAAATAAATTTTCACCATCACCCATAAGAGCAATGACTGCAAGGTTTGCATTTGCACCAGAAACAGAAGAAACATTTATTGTTGGTAATTTTGTTTTTTCGTAATTCACACCACCAACTGGTAACAAACCATGCAATCCAATTTTTTTACCACCACCCGTTGTTGTGTACAGAAAATTAGCATTAACATTAAGTGATGTATTGGAAGTAATTGTGTTGATATAACGTGATTCACTATTAATCATAATTCTATCACCAACACGCAATTCATCTAAGAAGTATGTATTGGTACCACTAACAGTTACATTTGTGATACCATAAACATTTGCTGTGCCAGCAATTCTTGGTGGTTGTAATTCTACTTGAGTGATTGCACCAGTTGAAGATACATTCCTTACTGCGGCTGCTGCACCAAAACCAAAATTCATGTTACCTGAAGTGGTAAAAATTAATTCGTCACCAATTTTATAATTGTTACCGCCATTGTTAATGTTTATTCTACCAACAGAACGAGTATATGAAATATGCTGTTCTTCGGAAGCTCCATTTAAAAACGGTGCCGAATCGGCATCTAAAGTTGGAACAGTTGCGAAAATTGCATTAGCAAACAAAATTGCTACGTTAGTAATTGCTCCAATACTTGTTACATTTGAAAATGCTAAAGCATCTATAATTCGTGAACTAACATTCTCCGATATAGCGGTGTTTGGAAAACCATAGTCTGCTGCATTAATTGCAATCGATGCATAGTTGGCAATTCTTGTAGTGTCAACAACAAAAGTATTTGCACTATTTGCACCCGAAGTATCAACAGCATCAATAGCAAGAACCAATGATGCATTTGCAGTAGCACCAATAAGATTTACATTTGAACCAGTTTTAAATCCTGCGCCACCGGCAAGAACACGAATTTGGTTAATAAATCCAGAAAATACTTCCGAAACAATCGCTTCAGCTGTTTCTACTGCACCGCCACCAGTAATGATAACAGGGTCACCAACATTATAACTAGCGCCACCGTCAATAACATTAATTGTTGCTAATGTTGATAGACCAGAAACTTGTAAATTTATAAGACTACCATCAGTATCAATAATATTAGTAGTCGCAAATTCACCGTTTGAAAATGTACCAACCAATGTTTTGTCGTTGACATATAACTCAAAAGCTGATTTAGCATTAACAGTTTTTTGAGCAGCTCTCTCAACAATAGCAGATGCACCAGAACTTGAACCTATCAGTTTTCTATTTTCCAGTAATGCATAATTAAAATCATTATATAAAATTTTAATTGTTGAATTGGCTGAAGGTGATGTATTAAATACAACTTTTCTTGATTCAGGTCTAACATTGTATCCTGAAGATTGCAAAACATTATTTACATAAACTTGAATTTTATCAGTAGTGGCAATTTGTGCCATTTTAAAAACGGTATTGCCTGTTGCCGTTGCACTAGATGAAGTATTACCATTTGCAGTATAGGTACTATACACATCTTGTGAAATACGGAAAGCTTTTTCAATTAACCATTTACCATCAGATGCTCGAAGAATACTTGATTTAGGTTTGATGACTTCAACTTCTTCATTGAAAATTAATTTGAAAAGAAGTTTAAAAGATTTTTCGTTACCCTTTGATAGATACAAAGGTAACATTTGTTTAATTAAAAAGGCTTTATCTACTTTAACATCTTTAGGTAAAAAAGTAGCAAACGTATTAAGAAAGTTATTTTCAAATTGTGCTATTGAATAATCAACGTCAGAAATATAACGAAGGTCTTTTGATTTATTAACTAAATCATTATTTTGACCCGTTTGTTTATTTTCTAAAAACTCATAGTAAGCTTCCAAGAAATTAATAAACGTAGGGTATTCATCCCGAACAAACTCAGGTACCTGACGATTAATCAGTAATGATGTTTTTTGTTCAGACATTATTGTTTATTATTTTTTGTTAATGTGGTAACAATTGATGTTGGATCGGTCTCATCAATTGTAATGATAGTGCTTCTTGTTGATTGAATTATACCTTTGTCAGCCTCAATCGTCATACGAATTAAATTATCAGTTGAACTGACAGCCAAGAATCGTATGTCATTAATAACTATAAGGCCAGTATCATAAAAAATTGTACCAGCACTAGCATTAATAATTTGTCTTTGTGCTAATGAATCATAATAAATGGTTCTTAAAGTACCAATTTTTGCATCAACAACAGCAAGAGCTGAAGCACCAAAACCATTTCCACCAGAAATAGCTACAGTCGCTCTGGTATATTCTGAGCCACGATTTGTAACTGTAATTTTTTGAATACGTCCATTTACAATCGTTGCCTCTGCGGTTGCATTACTACCATCACCACTAATTGTAACTGTTGGCGCAGTTGTATATCCAGAGCCAGGATCAATAACTTGTATTTCAGAAATACCTGTAAATGATTGTGGCGATTCATCAAATTGTGCGGTTCTTAATGTGCCACCAGTGTCATATACATCAAACTCGGTTGATGTTAATTTATTTGTAATTGTACCACGATGTAAAGGCACATTAAAATTAATATTGTAACTTGCTGTTTGATTTAATAGTGGTTCGAATCGGCGTTGAACACGAACTGTTGCTTCAGAACCAAGAATAGAATTGATATCTGTTCCATCAATAGAGTCTTGAAGTTTTGATAATATGAAACTTGCACCAAATTTATTTAAAAATGAATTACGATAAGATATGATAGCGTTTCTAATGTTCGTTTTAATTGCATCTTCAGATAAAACAGTTTTTCTTGGATCATATTGAACCGAAGATTCGACCGACAAATACAAATATTCGGGGTCACGAATTTCAGACTGAACAGTTACAATAGATTTTGGGTCAATAATTTCGGAAATAATACGAGCTTTTTCCAATTCAGAAATAAAATAATTTGTTTTTGGTTTTAATGAAATGAAAACTTTACCATAAACAGGTACTGGTTCATTTTCACCACCCCAAACAGATAATGAATCTATACCTGGATATTTTGATTGAATGTATGTTTCATAATCTTTAATTGTTACCAATCTATTTTGATTAGCATACTGTGCAGCCGCAGAATATTTAATTGAATCTACCGATTCACGAATTGCACCACCACTAGCAACAGCTACAACGTCTATCAACACATCGGTAAATCCACCAATAGAAGAATCAGCAATAAATCCATCAACGGAATTTGCAGGTATACCTGAAGTTACAAGATAATTAACACTAACGGTAGAACCATCAATAAGAGCTTTACCAATTACACCGTCACCAAAATAAATTTCATAGTTACCTTTTTTAGATTCTTGTAAAAAATAAACTAATGATGTAGAATCAACATCTAAAATTTCTGTAACTTTATTATAAACTTGTGTTGCTGAATTTCCACTCACATCAGCTACAGTTACATACAATGTATTTGTGTCAATGTTTGAATCTGGTAAAGTAAATATGGATTTTGGATTAGAATTTTTATTAAAAGTGTAAACGTAATCCACTAATCTACCTTCGTAGATTGCCAAATTTTCAAAATAATATGTAGTATTAGATTTTGTTACCGTAGCATCTTCAAGTGTAACAAAATTATATGAGATGTTGTCAATTAAATTTGAACTGAAAGTAAAACCTTTAGGAAGTGTTAAAGTTCCTGGTGTACTGTTTAATGAAATTACTGTTACATTGATAATTGCTTTAGGTGCGGAGTAAGAAAACGGAACATAATTTAAAGTTTTAGCATGAGAAACAACCGAATCACGCAATAAAGCGGTATCCATGAATGCCTCATTGGCAACCATGTTTAAGTAGTAAGCATTATAATGAGTGTTATAAGCCAGAATATCCAACAGAATATTTAAACTAGAACCTTCAAAATCATAATCTGTAAATTCAGATTGTTGTTGTAGGTACGATTTTAAATTATTCTTGATTGTGTCAAAATCAAGGTCAGAAATTTGTAAACGTGCGTTTGCCATTTATCGAATCCGTTCAAGAAGGAAATTAATTATAATGGGTTGTGTCTGGTTTACAATGAAAAATTCCAAGTAAACTTTAAACCCATTATTTTCGAAATCGGCGGTCACATTTATATCTTTAACAGCCGCTCTAGGCTCATAGTTCACAATAGTCCGCTCTATTTCATTTTTTAAAGTGGTTGCCGTAATATTATCAAGATTTTCAAACAATAATCTACGAACATTTGAACCAATATCTGGTTGAAATGGTCTCTCATAGTAGTTTGTGAGTATTAGATTTTTGATGGAATTGACAACAGCCATCGGTCCGATGACTCTATTAATGTCTTTCCGAACTGGATGGATGGTAAAATTCAAGTCCAGGTCTTTAAAATCTCTAACGATATCTGTGGTTACGGTTGCCATATTCTATTTATGGGTTAATTCTGGAAAGTAATTTGTCGGAACCAATATAATTATTGGCCATATTAGAGTCAACTTCTCCCATATTTGAAAATTCCGACACAACTCCAAAGTCTTTAAGAACTTCACTACTGTTACGGAAAAACTGAACATCATGGTTTTTCCTAACACTAATTAAATTATTTGCGGTTTCAATATGTGAAATGATTAAATTTACCGCATCACCAGACAAACTGGAATTACCAGATGTTATTGAATTATTCAAAGTAATGAAATCATTATAAAGAATGGTATTATTTGATTCTAGTTGGTCGTTTACAAACAAACTAGTAAAACTACCTAGTGCAGCCGAAGCGTTTGAAACTCCATCGGTCTGAAAGGTTAAATAAATTAAAAACTTACCAAAACCCATGGCACTTTGTCTGTATGGAAATTGATTGGCATCCACACCACCATCTTCAACAGCGGTTACAGTAAGATTATCTGTGTGAGATTTAAATCCATTTACAGATATCATAAAGTTATTGGCAGTATTAGCTAAGATTTGTTTTGTATTAACAGTACCATAAGGAAAACCAATATTCATTGTTGTTTTAAAAATAGAGTTTGCATTTTCATACAATGATATACAAAGATTCGCAGTTGGATTTTTATAGTATCCATCAGTATCATTATTTGCAAGGTCAGTTACTTGCCATTCGTGTGGTAAAAAATTTGGAGCTGTATTTAAATGTTCTATTGCATTGTTTGATAACGCCATCATGCCAACATTGTTAGCATCAAAATCGAATCCTAATCTTCCATATACACTTGCCATTTTATTTCCTTTTCATAATAAATTAAGTTGAAACTTTAGCTTCACCAGTACCTGATGGTCTGTGTATCAGACGTTTAACATAGTTGAGTACATCAGACTGCCAAATTGCGCCGCCAATAATCGTTGAACTATACAACGAAGAAATATAAGGTGCAAAAACAGATATACCAAATGTTCCCGAACCTACAGCATAAACAGAACCAGGAACAGCTACAGGTACACCCAAAGATAAACCTCCTGATATTGAAACGAAACCAAAACTACCGGCAAAAACACCACCACCTAATTCGTTACCAGCAGTAAGACTATCACAAGTAACGATACCATCAGAGGTCATTGAACCTTTAACATAAAGGTGTGAATCCAAATACAAATGGTCGGCAGCAGCCATTCTGATTGCACCGCCAAAATTTTCATTTGCAGTAATTGAAATATCTTCATCACCAGAAAAACTTATGTCACCTTTAGCACGAGTGTTCATTCTACCAGCAACTTGTAAATTATAATCACCTTTAACATCTAGATTATAATCACCACGAACTTCCATGTTGCAATCACCAATAACGGTCACACTACAACGACCTTGAATTAAAACATTTTTATTTTTAATTGTAATTTCATAATCATCACCAAATACCTTATGTACTTGGTCACCATTTGGATGCATTTCAATAAATGTTAAACTTTTACCGTGTTGCAAACGAATTCGTTCACGGGTAGGTGTGTCATCCATTTCAAATAGATGACCACTTTCCGTTTGCTTTGCATCATTATAAGGATACAAAGGTTGATATGATGTGTTCGCAGCTGATTCTGGTTCTGTCCAACCCGTATCACTTGGAATTCCAGGTACGTTTCCTAATTCTGGTAATGTTGCCATATTATAAAGCCGGTTTTGTTATAGTTAAAAGTTTTTCATTCAAATCAGTTTTATCTGGAAATCCAAACTGTGCCAATTTATTTTGTCCAGCATTTGTTAAATCGGATGCAGTAGGATTTTCAGAAGTATATTTCTGTATTGTATTATTAGCCGCATCCAATTCAGCTTGATTGACGGGAACTAAAATACCAGCTGTTGCCGCAATAGGAATTTCAATTGCTAAAGCAGCCGCCTGTGTCACCTTACTTATCGTTTCTCCAGTCGCTTTAGCCGCATCTTTTGCAGCCGCAATTAAATCTGAAAATCCATCTTGACCTTTACCACCACCTAAGTCTTTTGTTGCTTCTGATATTATATCACTAAAAATACTTTTAATCAACTTCAATAATCTAGCTAAACAATCAGCAAGTAGTTTCAACAAAGCAGCAGGCAAACTTAAAATCCATTGTATAAGGGCACGAAGTTTTGTGATATAAGCCAAAACATATTTTTCAAAATCAATAATTGGTTGTATAATTTCTTTATTGATTCTTCTCAATTCAGCCGCAAATGCTTTTAATTTGTTTATGATATATGAAAATTTACCAGTTCTATCACTTAGACCTAAAAGTTTCATTACTTTTTGAATGGCTTCTCTTATAACTCTACCAATAGCCTTAGTGTATTTTTTCAAAGCAATATTCTTCTGCATTTCAGAAATGAAATCGCAAACGTGGGCTCTTTTTTTATTTGTTGCATCGATGATTGTACCCTCAACTCTACCATAACAAGTACCTGGAGTATTTGATGGAGTTCCAGATTGTGGTGCATCACCTGTGCGAACACACTGTGGCGGTGAATTTTCTTTTGCTAATCCACCAACAACAATCACACCTCCACGATTTACTGGAAAGGTTTCAACTGGCATTTAAATTATTCCTCATGGTTTTAGTCCTGGTAAAACACCCATCATAACGGGAATTTGAGCTTGCTCACCATCCATAAAAAATCCAAGAACCCAATCACCAACTCTTGGTGCAGAAAAATTCTTTGAATTATTAAGTGGTATTAAGGCTTGAGCCCAAGGTAAATCCGCTGTCGGCAATATAACAGGATTTTCGTTGTGCCACCCAAATATACGAACTTGGCATCGACCAACAGCCATTGGGTCAACACGATTCTCTACGACACCAACCCACCATATAAATCCATTTTTACCTGCAAAATTAGTATTCATCACATTAATGTTGCTGTTAACAACTCACCCGTTAATCGTTTAAAGAAAGGTCTATTTGTGGAGTCTGTGGCCACTTCAATAACCGTTTCGTGCATATCACCTTTAATCATTTGTCTTGTTGCAGTAACTATATATTTGCCACTTAATGTTTCATCTAAAGCATCACCCGCATCTGGTTTTGTTGATTTTACTGGCATTATTAAATTAATAATAGTACCAGAAGTGATGCCAAAATTACCAGGTAAATTCAAATGAATTGTTGTCTGTAACAAGTTTGCAAATATAGGAGCTCTCTGAAAAACATATGCGTGAGTGTTATCAATAATTGTTCCGGTTTTTGAGTCGTTTGTTTGAACCCAAGGTGTAGCACCACGAAAAGATTGAAATGCATACAATGAAACTTTGGAATCAAACATTTGTGCCGAATCTTTACCTTGTCTATTAACAGCTCCTGTAAAATTTGGATACTTGTTTAAATGTGATTTAGTTTTACCATATGTTTGTTGAAAATCTATTCTGTTGATACTAACTTTTCGTGTTAGTGGATCAATACCAATAAATTTACCAGCATAAACACCATTTTTTATGTTTTCAATCAAATCATTAGAACTTACAATTTTTGCTTCACGAGCACCATAAAACTCTTTATTACCAGATGTGGCAAAATTTTTCGGTTCAAAATTGATATCCATTATTGATGGAGTTTGAATCAATTCTGATAGTGAAACAAAATTGTACCCATACTTATTTTCAAAAAATAAAAAATTAGGTAAAGATTCAGAATCAATTGCTTTCTTACTCAACCAATTCATTGTATCGAATGGTGATAGTCCTGGAACAATCACGGTATGCACACCTTTTGTTGTTGATACTTTGTTTATTTTTTTACTAGAAACCAAAAGGTATTTTTTTAAAACAACATTAACAATATCACTATATGTACCAGTAAATGATTGATTTATTTTTTGTTGTTCTGAATATACCATTTCATCCGATGCAAAATATAAAATATAAATTTCAGAGTTTTGATTTACATTTTCTCTTCCACTTAGTTTATAAATTCTAAAAGTTCTTTTGAATGTTGTTGCACTAGAATTATAACCGGATTCTTCACCTTTGGTGATTTCCATTGAGATGTATTCACTACCGTCTAATATAAGTTTATTACATAAACCAATCGCATCTTGAATCAAAATATCACCACGAACACATGGCATAAACACACTATCATATATGTTTATTTCTTGATAAATTCCCGTAATATTTACGCTACCCAATTTCGTGATAAGTGTTAAGTCCTTTATCTTGAATTGAGTTGCTTGTGTTAGATTAAGACTCATGTGGTAAATACAGCTTTCAACTCTTGTTCAAGAGCATAAGCAAATCCAGGTTTTAAAATTTTAATTTGCCTTTTACTTTCATTTTCATCAATTTCATAGTCATAATATGATTTTGTTTCTTTAGATATGTCAATTCTTATTTCATTACCATCATTAAGTGTTTTATTACTTGATGTAGTAACAACATTGGCATATGTGTTGGCATCAACACGGACTTTTTTCTCAGAATAATCACCAGTTCTTATTGTTGTTCTTTTTTCGACAGAATAATATGAATGAGTATTTTCTTGAGCCCACATTAATCCAGTTTGACCGGCCGCAGTATTTGCATTTGCGGTATATTTGTCATTAATAAATGTTGTTAGTGTTCTATATTCCAAAGGCCAATCATATTGTGCATCAACAATATCATTCATCATCAAAACAATCCAATGACGTTCGGGTGAATCATAAATTTTTGATGCTATAATTTCTGGTGTATCACTCTCTTGAACACTATATTTCTCATAGATTGATGTGTTTTCTTTGAATGATTGTTCAAGCGAAAACCGAGATATGATGTTTGTAACAACATCAATACTGTAAGGAGTATTTTCTAAACTATAATAAGCTTTAGGAAATTTACTAAAATATTTTGCCATATATTAAGTTATCCTCTCAATGGATTTTTTGGTTGTGTAGGATCCCCGCCCACACTAGCACTAACTGTTTCAGTAGTGTTTCTCTTAGAATTACCCAATAGAGGACTACCTTTAACAAGGTATTCGGTTTCTTTAAATGATAAGCTCAATTTAATACCAACTGGCATACCGGTTCTACCCATAGAGGCAATACTTTCACCTTCGACTTCATATGTAGCAAAACCTCCTGGTGTATAATCTGTTGTTATAGTTGTTAAAACACAAGTTGAAATTTTCGGTATGTTTGGATTTTCATGGCCATTATAATAAAAAGAAATATCAAATTCAGAAGGAGGATATAAAAAGTAACCACCACTATTCTTAACTAATTCAGGTGCTTGGTGAAATTTTAATCTATCAATAATATTTTGAACTTCTAATGCTTCTTGTTCAGACCTTGGAAACATTAAAAAATCAAAATTGAATTCTCTAAACTGTGGAGAAGAATATAATATTTCAAGCATTGGATTTTGAACTTTACCACCTGTGCCAGCAGTAAATAAAATTTGACCAACAGGCCCAGCACTTTGAAGTAGAGAGTTTGCAAGAAATGGAGAAAGACTTTTAAACATTGCTTTTGTATCAATTACGTTGCCACTACTTTTATAAGTATCGGCCGCAGAATTTAAAATTGAAAGACCAGTTTGCAAACCAGTACCACCAGGTCTCAACTCATTATATGCTTGATTATATGAAAAAGTTAAATTACTTGGCATATAAAGAGCAATTGTATCAGTTATCCTACGAATAGTTCTAATACCAATATTTGCATCTACTTTATCAAAAAATTCACTAATTTCTCCCATACCATCACCAACAACTTCTTTAGATTTATCTGGTGCTAAAGAAGCAATACCCTCTGCACCTTTTATGAGAAATTTACCTATGGAAGTATCAGCTGCCGCAGCTGCCAAGTCTTGCAAACCTTTTGATACGTTAGCTAAACCTGCAGCCGTATCATAACCACCAAATTGTTTAGCAATTGATGCTTTATTTGCTAAAACAGAAGGTAAGTCAGATTCAACTCTAGTACCAGGAAATGATGTATTAATCTGTTCATTAATGTTTATAAGTATATAATGACCTTTATCAGCCGCACCCAAATCGCTTGGATATTTAAACAGATTGGTATTGTATTTCGAATCAGTCAAAACGCTAGTTCCAGGTCGAACATTAGTACCAAAAGTGATACCACCACCAAAAAGATTAAAAATTCCCATTAAGATTCCTAAAAGAGTTAACTAGATATTTATATGACATTCGGTAAGAAAACCTATAAGGGTCGGTTCCAACCCAAAAATCCAAAGAAATATAATGGTGATGCGGATAACATCATCTATCGTTCCACATGGGAAGTGCGTGTTATGAAGTGGTTGGATGAACATCCAAACGTGGTGTGGTGGGCATCTGAAGAACTGCCGATACCATATAAATCACCCCTAGATAACAGAATACATCGTTATTTTCCGGACTTCATTGCCAAAATTAAACAAAAAGACGGTTCCGTAATGACGTATATTATTGAAGTGAAACCGTTAGAGCAAACCAAGATGCCTGTTCAAAAGAAGAAAACTCAACGATATATCCGTGAGGCTGCAACTTATGTTGTGAATCAGGAAAAGTGGAAAGCTGCGGACATCTTTTGTCAGGAACATGGTTGGAAATTCATGATTATGACTGAGAAGGAACTAGGTATCTAATTTGAAAGCGGACACCAATACTTATAAGAAATACTCAAGATTATAAGGTAATAATGAGATTTAATTTATTGACATAAATAGATAATGGCATATTTAATAGAACGAATAAAACAACAACTTGCAAAGTCGGGTACTGAACCTAGGACTACTGCCGCAAGAGATTGGCTCATGTCTAAAATTAAAGACTTGAAACCAACTCGCCAAGCGCTCCTAAACGACAAGGAACGACTTAAAACGAATACTATAATTGGACGTATGTATTTCTATTACTACGATCCAAAGTTAAAAGATGAGTTGCCATACTACGACAGGTTCCCATTGGTCATACCAATAGAACGATACCAAGATGGTTTTTTAGGGTTAAATTTACACTACATAAGCCCAAGGCAACGCATTGAACTTTTAGATGCCCTAAGTGATTTTGCGACCAATTCAAAGTATGATGAAACGACAAGGTTGAGATTAAGTTGGGCTAAATTAAAAACTGTAGGTAAAGCTTTCAAAGCAAAACCTTGTGTAAAGAGATATCTTTTTAAACACGTTGATAGCCGATTTCTTGAAATTACCGCAGACGAATGGGATATCGCTGCACTACTGCCATTTCAAAATTTCCAAGGTGCAACTGCAAATAAAGTCTATAACGATTCTAGGAATAAATTCTAATGCCTTTTTCACCACAACTATTTTTATCGAATATCAAAGCTAAAGATGGATTGGCAAGACCATCTAGATTTGAGGTTATTCTTCCTATACCACCATATATTAACAATTTTATATCTCAATCATTTTTTGAGAAGTTATTAAATTTACCTAATGTGTTGATTGCTGATATTACAAGTGCTGTAAATGATATATTAGGTAATTCACCAGCTGCAGAACAATCAAAAACATCTAATGCATCACTCAGTAGATATTTGGCACTTCAATGTGAAGCTGCAGAATTTCCAGGTAGAACATTATTAACACAAGAGGCTAGTGTTTACGGTCCTATTTTTAAAGTACCATATTTAACACAATATGGTGATACAAGTTTAACATTTCTTTGCACCAATGAATTCTATGAAAGAAAAATGTTTGAGAGATGGATAGAAGCTATTAATCCTTCAGATACAAACAATTTAAGATTTCCAAAAGGTGCTAAAAGTAGGTACTTAACAAATATAAAAATAATTCAATATGATGACTTTATCAAAAGAATTTTTGCAATTGAATTAATTGATGCTTTTCCTATTGGAATTGGACCACAGTCTTTAAGTTGGTCGGAAGATAATTTCCATAGATTATCTGTTCAATTTGCTTATCAGAGATACAATGTTATTTACGAAGGTAGTTATGACCTTGTTGGAGCTGCTGTTGAATATTTTGGTGCTAAAGGTGCCAGAATATTTGATAAAGCTGGCCAAAACGTAAGTGATGGTATAGGAAATGTTTTAAATAGAATATTTTAACAAAGCGAGGATATTATGTTACCAAAGTTAGACATACCAATTTATGAAACTACATTAATTTCAACGGGTAAAACAATTAAGTTTCGCCCATTTTTGGTTAAAGAACAAAAAATCTTTTTAATGGCTGCACAGTCGGAAGATTCAAAAGAAGTTGTCAATGCAATTAAACAAGTATTGACAAATTGTGTAGTTGATGGAACGGATGTTTCCAAACTACCATTTTTTGATTTAGAAAATTTATTTTTAAATCTTAGAGCTCGGTCAGTTGGTGAAAAAGTAGAATTAAATTATATCTGTAATAATTTAATTAAAGATGATAAAAATGAAGATGTTCAATGTGGTGGTAAAATAAAATTAGATATCAATCTGATGGACATTAAGCCAACAAAAAATGAAGAACACTCAAACAAAATTATGTTAACTGATAAGTTAGGCATAGTGATGAAATATCCAAGTTTTGATGTTATCAGTAAGTTGAATATTCAATCTGAAAGTGATTTATTGCAATTAATTATTGCCTGTATTGATTAT
>Ga0114966_10003664_pt1 | contig 13399 bp, 11 predicted proteins | sample M_130207_XF_Meta_FD_87029 | JGI IMG/M metagenome (GOLD analysis project Ga0114966, IMG submission 87029) | Freshwater microbial communities from Lake Montjoie, Canada to study carbon cycling - M_130207_XF_MetaG | ecosystem: Environmental > Aquatic > Freshwater > Lake | place: Lake Montjoie... | reverse complement strand
TCGCCGACCACGGCGCGGACGTCATCAAGGTCGAAAGCAGAAGCGGCGATCTCGTGCGCAACATGAATGGCAAGTCTGTAACGCCCGGCATGGGCGCCAAATTCCTGCATCTCAATCGCAACAAACGCTCCATCGTTCTTGATCTCAAGAAACCGCAAGGCCATCAGGCATTGCTCAAACTGATTGCGCGCACCGACGTGTTGATCTGGAATGTGCGCCCGGCCGCCATGGCGCGCCTGAAACTGTCCTACGAAGACCTGCGCACTGTAAATCCGCGCCTGATCTATTGCGGCATGTTCGGCTTCGGACAGGATGGCCGTTATCGCGACAAACCCGCCTACGATACGATAATTCAGGGCTCCGGCGGCATGGCGGCGCTGCATCATCGCGCAATGGGCGAGCCGCGCTACGTGCCCATGGTGGTCGCCGACAAAGTCGCGGGACTGACCGCGGTACAGATGATAACCATGGCACTGTATCGCCGCACGCAGACCGGCGCGGGTTGCGCCATCGAAATTCCGATGTTCGAAAATCTCGTCAAGTTCGTGCTCGAAGAGCACATGTATCTGAAAACGTTTGACCCACCATTGGGAGAAACCGGCGATCAGCGCCTGCTCGACCCGCTGGGTAAACCCATACCGACCAAGGATGGCTGGATCTGTGTTTCACCCAATACCAATGAGCAGGCGTTTGCGTTTTTCGACGCGGTCGGCCGGCCGGAACTGAAAACCGACGCGCGCTTTTCAAGTGTGCAGGCGCGCTTCGCCAATGTGAAAGACTATTTTCAGGTGCGGATAGACGCGCTGAAGGCTAAGGCCACGGCAGAGTGGCTGGACGTGTTCGACCGCCACGACGTACCGGCCATGCCGTATCACACGCTAGACAGCCTGCTCGACGATCCGCACCTGCAGGACGCCGGATTTTTCGACATCAGGGATCATCCCACGGAGGGCAAGATCCGCGAAATGCGACTGCCTAACCGCTGGTCGTGCGGCACGCGCACGGACTGGAGCCCGGCACCCAAGCTGGGGCAGCAATCGTTCGAAATTCTGCGTGAAACCGGGTACAGCGACACTGAAATCGAGCAGTTATCGGCCACTGGCGCGACCGTCGATGGTCGCTTGAAAAATATCGACGATTGACTCGCGCGCTCAGGCAAAAGGGTATGGCATACTTGCCGCGCAAGAAGAAATTCTTCCCTTGACTCCCTGTATACCCGGATCATAAGTACCCTTGGAGAGCTAAACATGACTATTCGTTTTCATCGAACATTCCGCTATGCGCTCGCGCTCCCGGCACTGCTGTGTGCACCGCTCGTTTTTGCCCAGCCGCAACCCGCACCGAAACCCTATGAGCCGACGCCGTTCCAGGCAGGCAAGGATGTCATCTGGCTGGCAACGCCGCAGGAGGTCGTCAACAAGATGCTCGATCTGGGACAAGTTACCGCCAAGGACTTCGTGATTGATCTGGGTTCAGGCGATGGCCGCACGGTAATCACCGCGGCACGGCGCGGCGCACGCGGCATGGGCATTGAATACAATCCCGATCTTGTGGAATACAGCAATCGCACCGCGAAAGCCGCGGGCGTGTCGGACAAGGTCAAGTTCATCAAGGCTGACCTGTTCGAAACGGATTTCAACGAAGCCACGCTGGTAACCATGTACCTGTTGTCCTCGCTTAATCTCAAACTGCGTCCCAAAATACTCGATCTCAAGCCCGGCACGCGCGTGGTGTCGCATGCGTTCGACATGGCCGACTGGAAACCGGATCGCACCGAAACCATCGAAGGCAAGACTGCCTATCTGTGGTTGGTGCCGGCCAAGGTTGCGGGTGTATGGCAACTGACTCAAGGCGAGCTCACCCTCACCCAGAGCTATCAGTTTGTGGAAGGCGCTCTCAAGACCGCAGACGGCACCCAGGCCATCCGAAACGGCCAGTTGCGCGGCGATCAGCTGAGTTTCAGCGCCGGCGGCGCGGACTACACGGGACGAGTAAGCGGCAATCGCGTTGAAGGCACGGTTAAAGGCAGCGCTTCGGGTCCGTGGAGTGCCTCGCGCGCCAGCGATCCGGCATCCAATGCACAGAAGTAGTAGCAACTGAAAACGTTTCCATTCAATGCCGTACCAGGAGAACCGACATGAAGCCTGCCCGCCATTTGCATGTATCGGTACTGACGCTTTTGCTGTTTTTCTCCGCCTGCGGCGTGTTGGCGCAGACAGCACAGAAACCGTATGAACCGCAAGTCGGCCAGGAGGGCAAGGATGTAATCTGGGTGCCGACCCCGCAGGGTCTGGTCGACAAGATGCTGGACATGGCCAAGGTTACATCCAGTGACTATATCATCGACCTGGGCTCGGGTGACGGCCGCACGGTGATCACGGCCGCGAAACGCGGCGCCCGCGCGACCGGCATCGAATACAACCCGGACATGGTCGAATTGTCCAAGGCCAACGCGACCAAGGCCGGCGTTTCGGCCAAAGCAGCGTTCATGAAAGCGGATATCTTCGAAAGCGATTTTTCCGAAGCCACCGTCATCACCATGTATTTGCTGCCGCAACTCAACGTCAAGCTGCGCCCGAAAATTCTGGACCTCAAGCCCGGCACCCGCATCGTTTCGCACGCGTTTACGATGGAGGAGTGGATGGCCGACCAGACCGACTCGTTTGACAACCGCACTGCCTATCTGTGGATCGTCCCGGCGAAGGTCGAAGGTGTATGGCAAACGCCGCAGGGCGAGCTGAATCTTAAGCAAAACTTTCAGATGATCGCCGGCTCGCTCAGAACCGGCGGCAATACGGTGAACGTTCAGAACGGCAAGCTGCGCGGCGATCAGATCAGTTTCACCGCCGGCGGCGCGGAGTATAGCGGCACCATCCGCGGCAATAACATGGAAGGTACAGTCAAAGGCGGCAGCGGCGGTACCTGGAACGCAACCCGTGCCGTGAGACCCGCCGCCGCACCGGCGAAGTAAATTTATAGTTCGATGACAAGCAACACTAAAAAACTTAAACCCCTCCGGAGAAACACCATGCATCCATCCCCCGGTCCGCGCCTGCGTTCGTTATTGACGCTGCTGTTCCTGTCCATGCTGTGTTCCGTTGCGCAGGCCCAACCGGCGCAAAAGCCGTTCGAACCGTATTCCGGTCAACCCGGCAAAGACGTGGTTTGGGTGCCGACACCGCAGGCGCTGGTCGACAAGATGCTCGATATGGCGAAAGTCACGACCAGCGACTATGTGATGGATTTGGGTTCGGGCGACGGCCGCACCGTCATAACAGCCGCCAAACGCGGCATACGTGCGACCGGCGTTGAATACAACCCGGATATGGTTGCGTTGTCGAAAACAAATGCCGCGAAAGCCGGCGTTTCCGGCAAAGCGGACTTCATGAAAGCGGACCTGTTCGAAATGGATCTTTCGAAAGCCACCGTCATCACCATGTTCCTGCTGCCGGACATCAATCTCCAACTGCGTCCGAAAATTCTCGACCTCAAGCCCGGCACGCGTATCGTTTCGAATACATTTACGATGGGCGAGTGGGTCACCGACGAATCCGCGATCGTGGATGAGAAGCAAGGTTGCAGCGGATACTGGTGCAAGGCGCTGCTGTGGATAGTGCCGGCCAAAGTCGAAGGTACATGGAAGCTCGGCCAGAGCGAACTGACACTTTCCCAATCCTTTCAAATGGTTACAGGCACACTCAAGAGCGGAAGCAAGAATATTTCCATTTCCAGCGGACGGCTGCTCGGTGACCAGATCAGCTTCAGTGCGGACGGCGCCGTTTACAGCGGCAAAGTCAGCGGCAACAGCATGGACGGCACCATCAAAGGCGGCAGCGGCGGGACGTGGAACGCGACCCGATAGTCTCCACACCGGCATGAACCGCTCAACGCAGGAGACGCCGAGTTGCGCCTGAAAAACAAGACCGCGTTGATCGCGGGAGCCGGACGCAACAACGGCAAGGCCATTGCGCTGACGTTTGCGCGCGAGGGCGCGGACCTGGTCCTGATCGCGAGAAACCGTAGCGACGAGTTGAACCAGGTGGCGGCCGAATGCCGCAGCCACGGCGTCAAGACGCTCGCGCTGCTCGGCGATCTCGCGCAATCGGCCGATGCGCGCCGCATGGCGCAACAAGGGCTGGACCACTTCGGCAAGGTGGACATACTGGTCAGTGTGGCTGGACTGCGGCCGCACACGCCGTTTCTGAAAATCACCGATCAGGACTGGCACCAGATACAGGCGGTCAATCTGAACTCGACGTTTTATCTTGCCCAGACGCTGATACCCGGGATGGTCGAACGCAAGAACGGCAATATTATCGCGCTCGGCGGACTGGCCGCGCTGGCACCCCAGAAACTCGGCTCGGCGGTGGTTTCCTCGAAATTCGGCTTGCACGGCCTGATCAAATCGCTGGCCTTGGAATTCGGTCCGCACGGCATACGCGCCAATCTGCTGGTGCCGTCGTTCATCGAAAACCAGCGCGCTAATCCGGAATGGTATAAGGATATCGGCGGGGACTTCAATACCGACGACACGGAATATGAGATTACTCCGCTGCGCAGAACCGGCAACCCGCAGGAAGTCGCCAACGTTGCGTTATTCCTCGCCTCCGATGAATCGTCTTATGTTACCGGGGATTTCATATGCTGCTCGGGCGGCAGGCAGATGTAGGAAACGCCTAACGTCGCTTTGTAGGGCGGAAGGCGCTACGCTCTTACGCCCTACGGTTTTGATGATGTGCAGACACGTGGGGCGAAACCCGATGGCCATGCGGTTTCGCAAAAATCAATATTTGGGGGAATCCGATGAAAATAGTAGTACTGGATGACTGGGCGAAAGAGTTTCGCAAGCTTAAGTGTTTTTCACGCCTCAAGGATCACGAGGTGGTCGTATACCACGACACCGAAAAAGACCCGGCCAAACTGGCGGCGAGGCTCAATGGCGCGGAAGTGGTACTGCTCACGCAGGAGCGCTCGGCCTTTCCACGTGCGCTGGTGGAGAAACTGACCACCATCAAACTCGTGGCGCAAACGGGCAGCCACAGACATCACATCGATTTCGACGCGTGCACCGAGAAAAGCATCATCGTTGCGGCACCCACCAGGATAGGCGTGGGGGTGAGCACCGCCGAACTTACCTGGGCGCTGATACTCGCCAGCCTGCGCAATCTTCCGCATGAGGTCGAACAACTGAAAAAAGGCGCATGGCAGACCACCATAGGCACCGGACTGCGCAGCCAGATACTGGGCATTTATGCGCTGGGCGGCATAGGCGGCCTGGTCGCGCAGGTCGGCAAGGCATTCGGCATGAAAGTCATGTGCTGGGGACGCGAAGCCTCACGCGCCAAGATCGTCGCCGCGGGGTACGAAATGCCGGCGACGCGCGAAGAATTTTTCAGCACAGTCGACATTTTGAGTCTGCACATATTCGCCAATAGGGAAACGCGCGGCATCATTACCGCTGCCGATCTCGCGTGCATGAAACCCACTGCGCTGCTGGTCAATACCAGCCGTGCGCGCCTGATACAGGAAGGCGCACTGGTGGCTGCGTTGAAACAGGGACGGCCCGGTCGTGCGGCGGTTGACGTTTACGAAGAAGAACCGATACTGAACGGCGACCACCCGTTGCTGAAAATGCCCAACGTCATCTGCACCCCGCACCTGGGTTACGCCGTAACCAACACGTTCGAAGGCATGCATGGCACGGCGATAGACAGCATACTCGGATACGCTTCAGGCAGTCCGGTCAATGTTCTCAACCCTGAAGCGCTCAGGAAAAAGTAACCTTGATGCCAGCCCCACATGTCCGCCGTCATACAAGATAACAACGCGCTGTACCCGGCGCTGCTCTCGCCCTACACGCTGCGCGGCGGTCGGCTGCGCAATCGCGTCGTGCATGCATCCATGACCACGCGTCTCGCCGAACACGGACGTGTGACGGATCGATTGATCCAGTATCACATCAACCGCGCGCGCGGCAGCGCGGCTTTAATCGTCACTGAACCGCTGAGCATGGCGCCGCATCAGGATATCCCGGCCAAAGTTCGCGTATGGAACGACGAAAATCTTGATGGTCTCAAGCGTTGGGCGGCGGCAGTCGAGTCTCTGGACTGCCGGCTGTTGGGCCAGATTCAGGATCCGGGTCGGGGCCGCCATTTGCCCGGCCGCAATCCGCACGCGGTCGGCGCCTCGGCGCTGGCCGATGACATCAGCGGCACCGTGCCGCACGTGCTGTCCGGCGCCGAACTCGAACGCCTGGTTGAGAGCTTTGCGCAAGGCGCGCAACGGCTGCAGCTATGCGGATTCAGCGGTGTCGAACTGTCGTGTGGACACGGACATCTGTTCCACCAGTTTCTGTCGCCCTGGTCCAACGTGCGCAGCGACGCGTATGGCGGCGATCTGGCGGGACGCACCCGCTTCATCGCGCAAATTGTGAGCGCCGTGCGCGCTTTGTGCGGACGGCAGTTCATCGTCGCACTCAAACTGCCGGGCAACGACGGCGTTGCGGGCGGGATCGGTCCTGTCGAGGCAGTGCGTATCGCCGCGCATCTGACGGCATCCGGCGATGTCGACTTCCTGTCCTTCGCTCAAGGCAGCCACGCGCGTTCACTGGAAATGCACATACCCGACAGCCACGGGCCACGTGCGCCCTATCTGCCGCTGGTGCGCGAACTGCGCCGCGGTATTCCGGGCGTACCGGTCGCCGCACTCGGCTACATTACCGATCCCGCGGAAGCCGATGCCATCATTGCAAGCGGCGATGCTGAATTGGTGGCGCTGGGACGTTCGCTGATTGCGGATCCCGCCTGGCTTACCAAGGCAGCGCAGGGGCGCGCCCACGATATTCGTTACTGCGTTTCACGCAACAGTTGCTGGAGTACCGGTCGCCCTTCCGCGTGCGACAACAATCCGCGCGTAGCCCGATCCGACGAGGTGGATTGGTGGCCGGCGCCGGCCGAACGCAAGCGGCGCGTGGTGGTGGTGGGCGCCGGCGTCGCCGGCATGGAAGCGGCGTGGATTGCCGCCGCTCGCGGGCATCAGGTTACCGTGTTCGGCCATACCGGCGAAGTCGGCGGCAAGGCGCGCCTTCGCGCTTTGTTGCCGGGCGGCGAGACTTACCGTAATCCCGTCGATTACCAGCTCGGCGCGGCACGCCGGGCCGGTGTGCAGTTTGAACTCGGCGTATCTGTCACCGCATCCGATGTCATCGCATTGCGCCCGGACGCGGTCGTGTTGGCTAGCGGCTCCAACATGGTGGTACCACGCTGGTTGCCGGCCGATGCCGTTACCTCGGGACTGGTGCCTGACCTGCGCAGTGCGCTGTTGCCACTCCTGGGGCGCAGCAATCGCCAGCACGGTGCTGCCGTGATTTACGATCTTGATCACACCGAGGGCACTTACGCTGCGGCCGAGTTTTTGCGCACGCGCTTTGAACGTGTGGTCGTGATTACGCCGCGCGACAGTCTGGCGCAGGAAGCGCCGGTGGTGACATGCCAGGCCATACTCCGGCGCTTTGGCCAGCAAGGAATAGAGTCTCTCGTACTCACCGATCTGAAGTGGAACGACAGCTTAGAAGATGCAAAACTGGAATACGTGCACGTCTACAACGGCACTACCGGCGTCATTGAAGATGTCGCTTTCTTCGCCTATTCCACGCCGCGCACGCCGGAAGACGCACTGGCCGACCCGCTGCGCGCAGCCGGCATCGAAGTACACGTGGTCGGCGACTGCAAGTATCCGCGAACCATGCTGGACGCAACCGCGGAAGGACATGCAGCCGGGAATGCCGTGTAGCACGAACACGGACTAAAGGCTAGGTCGCACATATGCCCACATTACGCCTGTCGTCCGACGCCGAGTTGTTTTATCAGGTTGACGATTTCACCGACCCGTGGCGCAAAGCTGAAACGATACTGCTGCTGCACGGCAATGCCGAGAGCAGCGCCGCATGGTATGCATGGGTGCCTGTGCTGGCGCGGCGCTATCGCGTGGTACGGCCCGACATGCGGGGTTTCGGGTTCTCCACGCCCATGCCACGCGACTTCCCGTGGACCATAGACGTAATCATCAACGACTACCTGCGGCTCATGGACGAATTGGGCGTCGAACGATTCCACCTCGTCGGCGCCAAGATCGGCGGCACCCTTGCACGTGCGTTGGCGGCACGCCATCACGGCCGCGTAAGCACGCTGACCGCGATCGGCACGCCGCCGCCGAGTCGTGAGGGCGGCGCAACCACCATACCCAAATGGGTGGCGGAGTTCGAGGCGCACGGCGTGGAACACTGGGCGCGCCGCAACATGAGCTCGCGCCTCGGCAGCACTTTTCCCGCGGAAGGTGCTGAATGGTGGACGAAATTCATGGGGCGCACACCGGTATCCTCGCAGATCGGCTTTATCAGCCACATCGGCTACGCCGACATCAGCGCCGACATTCCGCGCATAGCGTGCCCAACTTTGGTTATCACGACCGAGGAAAGCGGTCTCGCCTCGGTCCATCAAACACGCGCGTGGCAGCAGATGATCCCGAATTCAAGCCTGCTCGTGCTGCAGGCCAATTCCTATCATGTCGCGGCGAGCCATGCTGAAACCTGTGCACAGGCCGCGCTTGAATTCATTTCCCGCAATTCCTCTGGATGAACCTATGATCATGCACATACCGTTAGCGTGTCTATATGCCGTCGCCACCATGCTAGTCGCGGGTGATGCGGCGTTCGGCCAGACGTACCCGAACCGTCCTGTAAAAATGGTCGCAACCGCCGCCGGGGGCGCTGGTGACGTCGCGGCCCGCATCCTCGCGCAGCATATTACGGGCCCCCTCGGTCAACCGGTGGTGATAGAAAATCGCGGCACGGGAATTATTCCGGGCGAGATTGTCGCCAAGGCAACGCCCGACGGATATACGTTGCTGATCGCCGGCACGGTGATCTGGCTTTCACCCTTCCTGCAGGATCATGTGCCCTTCGATCCGGTGCGGGATTTTGCGCCGATTACGCTGGCTGTGACCACGCCCAATGTTCTGGTCGTCCATCCTTCACTACCGGTTAAGACCGTCAAGGATTTGATTGCGCTGGCGAGAAGCAAGCCCGGCGCGCTCAACTACGGCACCACGGGCTCTGGATCTTCCTACCATCTCGCGGGAGAATTGTTCAAGGCCATGGCGCGCGTAGACCTTGTGCGCGTCGCTTACAAGGCGTCGGCGCAAGGCCTCATCGATCTGATCGCCGGCCAGTTGCACGTCATGTTCCCCACCGCGCCGGCGGGACTTCCCTACCTGAAGAGCGCAAAGCTGAAGGCGCTTGCGGTTACCAGCGCCGGCCCGTCCGCGCTGCTTCCCGGCCTTATTACCGTGGCGGCATCGGGCCTGCCCGGTTACGAATCCGGATCGATACTCGGAATTTTCGCGCCGGCAAAAACACCCGATCCCATCATTCAACGGCTGCACCAGGAAATCGTGCGCGTGCTGAGCAACGCGGAACAAAAGGAGAAGTTCCTCGGCCTGGGATTGGAAACAGTAGGCAACACGCCGGAACAGTTAGGCACGCTCATCAAGGCCGAAATGAGCAAATGGGGCAAAGTGATCAAGGATGCCGGAATCAAGGCCGAATAGTTACGATAACGATAGTTGCGGTCATGTACAATTGATTGGTCTTATCATTCATTGGAATACGCCATGTGGAAGCGGCTCCTGATTGCATCAATACTGGCGTGCGCCACCTTCGGCGCCATTGCCGCCGACACGGATTACCCGAGCAGACCGATACGCATCATTGATGCATTCTCGGTTGGCGGAACAACGGATTTCATCGTTCGCCTGATCGGGCCCAAACTCACCGAGCGTTTTGGTCAGCCTATCGTGCTCGAAACGCGACTTGGCGGCGGCGGCAACATCGGTGCCGAGTACGCGGCGCGTTCCAAGCCGGATGGTTATACCCTGTTCATGGGACTTACCTCGGCATTGGCCCCTGCGCGCAGCCTTTTTCCCAAAAAACTGAATTACGATCTGCTGAAGGATTTTGCATACATCTCGACCGTGGCGAGCGCGCCGGTGGTATTGGTTGCCCATCCTTCCATGCCGGTGAAGACTGTCGCGCAATTTGTCAACTTCGCCCGCGCCCGTCCGAAACAGATCCTCTATGGTTCGTCCGGCATAGGCGCACCCGTCCATCTCACCATGGAGATGCTGATGAGCCGCGCCGGAATGAACATGGTGCATGTTCCTTACAAGGGTTCCGGCATTGCCATCAGCGCGTTGGTGGCCGGGGAAATACAGGTTGCGTTCCTGAGCATCGCCGCGTCCATACCGATGATCAATGCGAGACGCGTAAACGCGCTGGCAGTTTCGAGTGCACAGCGCGTAGGCGCATTGCCCGGCGTACCGACGGTCGCCGAATCCGGCTATCCGGGCTTTCTCATGCTCAATACTTATGGCCTGTTCGCGCCTGCGGATACGCCGGCCAACATCATCAATCCGCTCAATGCCGAGATCCGCAGGATAGTGCAGATGGAAGAAATCAAAACCAGGTTCGCCGCGCAGGCGCTGGATGCATCCGGCAGCACGCCCGCGGAATTCAAAGCCATCGTGGAGACGGAAGTGACCCAGTGGGCGCGCGTCATCAAGGACGCGAACATCACGGCTACCTATTGATTCCAACGGCTAGTCAGGAACGCCGCCATGGGTTTCGAATGGAGCGTCGCGCTGCGCTTTCTGCGCGAAGGCGGCATGCAGACGCTGTTGATCGTCGCGGGCACCACCATCGGCATTGCGGTTATCGTGTTCATTACCGGTTTTCTCGGCGATCTGCAGCGCGATTTGATCAAACGCACGCTGGGCGTGCAGGCGCATATCGTAGTACGGCCCGCCGAGGAGGTCGCCAGGCCGCTGCGTGACGCCCCCGCGGCCGTTACCCAGATACCGCAGATACAGACTCGGGCACAAAGACTGCGCTCAGTCGAGCAGTGGCAATCCCTCGTACCGGTACTGGCCGACACCCCCGGCATACGCGCCGTTTCACCTGTCGCCGCAGGCCCCGGCATCATTGCCCGCGGCGATGCCAGTAAAACCGTAACCATCACCGGCATCATCCTCGCGCCATTCGTGGCGGTGACGCGCCTCAATGAAAAAATCGTCGCCGGCGATCTGCGCGTAGATCCGGGTGATGTGCTGATGGGAGTCGACCTTGCCAGGGATCTGGGCGTGGGCATAGGCGACAAGGTGCGGCTGTCGACGCCAACGTCTCCCGGCTATGCCTATCAGGTGCGCGGCATTTACAACCTGGGCGCACGCAATCTCAATCGCGCCGGTGTGTATGTCGGTCTCGCCACGGCCCAGGCGCTGCACGCCCTGCCCGGTGGGGTATCTAGCATAGAGCTGGCGGTTGATGATCTGTTTGGCGCACCCAAGCTCGCGTCGCGTCTGGGCCATGCCATGCCGCATGAAGTCGAAAGCTGGACGCAGGCGAACCCGCAACTTCTGGCGGCACTCTCGAACCAGACCATCATGACCTTGCTGGTGCGATTCTTTCTTGCACTGGTCGTCGCGATCGGCGTGTCCAGTGTGCTGGTCGTGGCGGTGGTCCAAAAAACCAAGGAAATCGGAATTCTGCGCGCCATGGGCGCGTCGCGCGGCCGCATTCTGCGCGTGTTTCTGCTGCAGGGCGCGCTGATAGGCGCGAGCAGCGCGGTGCTGGGCAGTCTGTGCGGTTATGCGCTGACGTCGGTCATGAGCGGCATACTGCGCGCCTCGGATGGCACACGCATCTTCGTCGCGCGACTGGAGCCGGATCTCTATTTTTACACCTTCATCGTCGCCGCCATGCTGGGCGTAGTCGCCGCCGCCATGCCGGCACGCCGAGCTTCGAAGCTGGACCCCGCGATGGCGATACGCATATGAACGCCGCCATCATCGAGCTTGCGGACATACGCAAAACCTATAACGAAGGCACGCCGGTCGCCACGGAAGTATTGCATGGCGTGAATATCGCGCTGCAAGCAGGCGAATTTGCATGCCTGATAGGTCCGTCCGGATCCGGCAAGAGCACGCTGCTTAACCTGATCGGCCTGCTCGAACGCCCCACTGCCGGGTCTTATCTCCTGAAAGGCCGCGCGATACAGCAGGCCGATGATGACGAGCGCACACGTGCGCGCCTGCGGACACTGGGCTTTGTGTTCCAGTTCCATCACCTGTTGCCGGCGTTTACGGCGATCGAAAATGTGATGCTGCCCGGCTTGATGCGCGACGGCGCCTTCACGCGCGAACATCGGGTTCATGCGCAACAGCTCCTGACTTCGGTGGGCCTCGCTGACGCAATGAACAAACCGCCCAATCAGCTGTCGGGCGGCATGCAGCAGCGCGTTGCCATCGCACGCGCGTTATCGCTGTCACCCGACCTGGTACTCGCCGATGAGCCGACCGGCAATCTCGATACGCACAGCGCGGATGAAGTATTTGCGCTGATGCGTCAGTTCAACAAGACGAAAGGCACCGCGTTTCTGCTGGTCACGCACGATCCGCGCCTGGCGGCACGCTGCGATCGCACTATCGAGTTGCGCGACGGATCCATCGTCAGCGATGCGCCCAGTTCCGCCGCGAGTACCGTTGAACACGGATAATCCGGATACTATTCGTCGCGGATGTTGGCGTCCTTGATGACTTTGCCTAGCCGCGCCATTTCCGATTTCACTTTTTCAGTGAGTTGCGCCGGTGAGCTGCCTACCGTTTCTATGCCGGAATTGAAAAACTTTTCTTTTACATCCGTCTTGTTGAGAACTTTCACCATCTCCTGATTAAGCCGGGTGACGATGGTGGCGGAGGTTCGGGCGGGGGCAAATGCCCCCAGGCGGGAGACTGCTTCATAGCCGGGCAACCCGGATGCCGCGATGGTGGGCAGACCGGGGAACAGTATCGACGGTTCCGCGCTGGTTACCGCCAGCGCCTTCATTTTCCCCGACTTGACGTGCGGCGCCATCGCCGCGAGATTGGCGAACATCAACTGCACTTGCCCGGCAAGCAATCCGGTGACCGCGGTTCCGGTGCTCGAATAGTTGATGCGCACGATATCGATGCCTACCATGGATTTAAACAACTCCCCGGAAATGTGATTGACTGTTCCCGTTCCCGAGGTCGCGTAATTCAGCACGCCCGGCTTGGCCCGCGCCAGCGCGATCAATTCCTTGACAGACGTTGCCGCCACCGACGGATGCAGTGCAATCGCGTTCGGCGACATCACCAGCAAGGTAATCGGCGCGAAATCGCCGATCGGGTCCCACGACACACGGTCTCTGAGATAAGGAGTCAGCCACAGCACGCCGCTGGAAACCAGCAAGGTATAACCGTCGGGCATCGCCTTGGCCGCGATTTCTATCGGCAGACTGCCGTTGCGGTTGTCGACGATCACTGGCTG
>Ga0114966_10003662_pt1 | contig 13402 bp, 15 predicted proteins | sample M_130207_XF_Meta_FD_87029 | JGI IMG/M metagenome (GOLD analysis project Ga0114966, IMG submission 87029) | Freshwater microbial communities from Lake Montjoie, Canada to study carbon cycling - M_130207_XF_MetaG | ecosystem: Environmental > Aquatic > Freshwater > Lake | place: Lake Montjoie... | reverse complement strand
TTGGGTGATAAAGTATACAGGATCAATTGATGATGATGGGGAGCATCCCTTGCTTGCAAAGCCCTATCTTTCCATTGCTGTTGATGAATTATTGGCTGGCAAAAAGCTATCTATTTCAGAAACGGAATCTTTTGGGTGCAGAATATTTTACAGAAAATAACTATTTGCAAATAATAAAATACTATGAAAAAAGAAGTTGTTATAATGATTTTTTTCATGATAGTTCTTTTTCTTTCATGTAAAAAAAACTCCTCCATTGAGTCGAATAACAATCATTCAGATTCAACTAATAACAACGCAAGGCCCAATATTATTTTCATTATTGCAGATGATTTAGGCTGGGATGCTTTTGGTAATTATCCAAATATTACTTCAACTAAAGCAATTACTCCTACTTTAGATTCATTGGCAAGGAATGGTATTACGTTCACTAATTACTGGGCAACACCTTTATGTACCCCCACAAGGGCTGCATTATTAACCGGAAGATATGGATTTCGTACAGGGGTAGGCGGTATTAATCCTGCACTGGATTATTTACATAACACAGAGACCATTATTCATAAATACCTTACCGATTATACCGGTAATGCATATGCTACTGCTTTAATTGGAAAATGGCATGTAACAGGACCCACTGATCTATCCGCTCCAGAAAATTTCGGGATTCAATATTTTTTAGGCTACACAGGAGGGGAGGTTAGTGATTATTACAATTGGACTCAAGTTAGTGGAGGTGTTCAGCAAAATATAACAACGTATGCAACTACTTATTTTGTAAACAAATCTATTGATTGGATTCAACAGCAAATAAAACCATTCTTTTTATGGCTAGCTTTTAATGCCCCTCATATGCCATTTCATCGACCACCATTGAATTTAATTTCAGATCAGTCATTGGTGTCGGATACTGCTGTAATTAATTTAAATCCGCTGCCTTATTATCTTGCGGCAATTGAAGCAATGGATAAAGAAATCGCCAGATTGATAGCTTCTTTAACTCCAGAACAAAAATCAAATACAATATTTGTTTTTATGGGCGACAATGGAACACCTACGCAAGTTGCTCAAAGACCATTTCTACTTGGAAGAGCAAAAGGATACTTATATCAAGGCGGAATTAATACTCCTTTGATTATTGCCGGTAAAAATGTTGTAAGAGTGGGTCAAACTGATACGTCTTTGGTGAATGCAACAGATATGTTTTCTACCATTGCTGATATGGCTGGCACGGGGGTTTCTTTTTATGAGGATGGTAAAAGTATAAAACCTTTATTGTCATCATCGCAGGCAAATTTCAATAACTATGTGTATACAGAGCAATTTGATAACATTCCTGGAAATGCGGATGGTTATGCGATCAGAAACGTATCTTATAAGTTAATTCATTTAGATAATGGCACTGAATATTTTTATCACATCACTACAGATCCTTTTGAGCGAACAAATCTATTGTTAAATGCATTGTCAGCTGAAGCAGATCAAAATCTCTCGCAATTAAGGTTATATAAATCTCAACTATAAAGTGGTAAGATAGTATTAGGGATATCTAAATATTTCAGTTCTGCAAAAAAAATCCCATAAAAAAATCTTCAGCATTTGAAAAATAATTTTCGCATGCTGAAGATTAGAAAAAGTTATTTTATATAATTACTTAGTAAATGTTTTTGTTACAATATCTTCATCGGTTGCAATGGTAATGATGTACTTTCCATGAGGAAGGCGACTTACATTAATTGAATGTTGGTTAAATCCAGCGTTGTTTGCAATAGTTTCTTTCTGAATTGTTTTACCCAAATAATCATTTATGCTAAAATAAGTGGTACCAAATTTCGCGCAGTTCCATTCAATTACTAAATTATTTTTTGCAGGAATAGGGTAGAGGGCATTGATGTTGATATTGCTTTTGGTTGGAGTTACCACAACTATTTTAGAATAATCATAACGTCCATTTTGATCAATTGCCTTTATGCGATAGTATGTTGATTTGTATTCAATATTCTTATCGGTATATTGGTATCTTTTTGATGTAGTATTATTATTTAATGGATTTAATGAGGTTATTACTGAAAAGTCTTTACCATTATATGATTTTTCGACATTGAATTTAGAAATGCTAATTTCTTGGCTTGTTTCCCAATTAATAATGTTAGTGTTTTGAATATTGCTAGCATGGATACCAATGAATTTTAGCGGAACTAAGATTGCTGAGCAGCCATTGTTGGAATATATTCTATTTGTATCATTCCACGAAACAACATTGCCATCGGCTAAATTCCCTGAAGTATTTGCCCAATTACCATCAGGTACATAAGATCTGATAGGCATGTTATTATCATTACAAATTGCATTTCCGCTATATAATAATTGCAAGTATCTACTATCTGGACCACTATTTCCAAAATTACCTCCTGCAGACCAAGTGCTATTAGAAGTAGGAGAAGTTATATCAATATATACTACATAAAGTGAATCTATGCCATTACAAACGCCACTGAGATCGTAATTTTGATCAAAATTTGCAGGTATAAAAATCACTCTACTAAAAGCAGGTATGGAATCATTAGGATTTGTTATTTCTGCAATAGGGCAAGAGGTGCCTGTTGAAATAGTCCCTACTCCTGTTCTTGTAGTTGCATCTAATCCCGATAAGTTTTTAATAGCAGCAAAGGGATTTATTGTTGTTCCATAATTTAAATTATAATTACCAGCGATACTCGATTCATTTGTGTAAAACATGATGAATTCATTATTGCCTTCATCTACTCCGCATGAATTTACCATTGCGAGTTTTAAGTCTGGGCATTGAGCAAAAGAAAGGTTGTAAAAAAAGATTGAAAATAATAGTGTAAAAATATTTTTCATGGTATAATTTTTTTACAAATTAGACAATTGCTTTATAATTACAAAATCTATGTTTTATTGCTTAATTTTCCATTTTAAATCATTAATAATATATTAAAAAATTACATTAGTTTAATGGCAACATTTTCGAAAAATGAAAATATCATTATGGCCTGTTTTTTTACTGGGGTTTATGATGTAAATGGTAACACAACTTATGCTGATGATGATATTGATAAAATAAAGGAATGGATGGATTCGATAATCAATCTTAGATTATTTGGAATTGTGTTTCATAATGCATTTTCAGATAAACGGGTAAATGAATTTGAGAATGAATATATTAAATTTATTAAAGTAGAGGAGTGTAAAGGATTTTATCCAAGTGCATATAGATATTTTGTTTATAGAGATTTTTTACAAAAGTATTCTTCAGAGTTCTCTAATGTTTTTATAACAGATATTTTAGATGTTGTAGTCTTGAAAAATCCTTTTAATCAAGAATTATTTTTAAGTAATAGGAATAAAATATTTTGTGGTGATGAATTAACAACTGCAGATTGCGAATGGATGAGAAATCATAATGCGCACTTAAGAAAAAAAATACCTGATTATTTGTATTATGAAGATAAATTCAGGAATCATACTTTATTGAATGCGGGAATAATTGGAGGGAGTATGAATTTGATGAAGACTATTATTGAAGAAATGGCTTCAATTCATGAGCAATATAACTACGATAATAATATAAATTATACTGGAGATATGGGGGTAATGAATTATTTATTAAGAAAAAAATACAACAACAGATTAATTCATGGGGATCCAGTGAATACGAAGTATAAATTGTTTGAAATAGAAAGAAAAGATTGTTGGTTTAGACATAAATAAAAAAGTAGAAATGAAATATTGGAGGTGTAAGAAATTTTAATTTTTTCATTTAATCAAAATTCATCAATAAAATAATTTGCAATACTTATTGTATAATTTGATTGCAAATTAATTCAGCAGCTATTTTCTATAAAAAATAAATAATGTTATCGATTTGTTTGCCAGTTTATAATTTCAATATATCAACTTTGATAAGTGAATTGTCAAAACAGGCAAAATTATTGAGCGTACCTTATGAAATAATAATAATTGACGATGGGTCTGAACAATATACCGCAATAAATAAAAATGTCTGTAAGGATTTCACTTTTATAGAATTACCAAACAATATAGGAAGATCAAAGATTAGGAATTTATTCTTAAATTATGCGCAATATGATTATTTGCTTTTTATAGATTGTGATTCTTTGTTAGTTGTACCTACTTTTTTATCTAATTATGTTGACGTTATTAAAAAGACACCCAAAGTCGTATGCGGAGGAAGATTGTATGAATCCGCATGTCCAGGTAGAATAAAGAGACTGTCATGGAAATATGGAACATTGCGAGAGTCGAAACTTTCAGAGGATAGAGGTAAGTTTCCTAATCAATCATTTATGACAAATAACTTTTTAATCAATAAAAAAGTGTTAGAAGAAATAAGATTTGATGAACGGATTACTCAATATGGTCATGAAGATACATTGTTTGGATTCGCATTAAAAAAGAAAGAAATTGTCATTGTTCATATTAATAATCCTGTTTTTAATGGGCATATTGAAACAAATAATGAATATTTAATTAAAACCAAATCAAGCATTATTAATCTCGTCAGTATATTAAAATTTGAAAATTTCAATAAGGAGTTAGTTAAATGTATAGGCTTGTTAAGGTATTATTATAAAGTAAAAAGGGCAGAAAATGTTATTATTTTTTCATTTAAATTCCTTAAGCCAATGATTGTATATTTATTAAAGAAAGGGTACGTTAATTTATACCTTTTTGATTTTTATAAATTAGGGTTATTGTTGGAAGAGATGAAATTACATTCAGATAAAAAGTCGGATTCTATTTTTCAGCATTAATTTCAATGTTTGGTTTTTAAAAATTCTGGTTGTATGGTTTTACTTTTGTGTTAAGTTGAAATATCAATTATGCACAATAGCTATTGGAAATTTTTTTAGTCTCAATTAATTATTAAATAGATGTATTATTATTTAAAGATATTGTTAATGACATTAATTCCTAAAAGGCTTTTGTTCAAATATGAACCTAAATTTAGGTTTTTGTTGTTTCAATTTTATAAAGGGGATAATTTCAAATGCAATGTGTGTAATGGAAAACTTAAAAAATTTATTCGCTTAAATGATGGAGATAAGCTTTGCCCAAATTGTGGCAGTATTTCTAGGACTAGGAGGCTGTTGAATATAATTAATACACATTTTCTTAAGGATGGTATTAGTTTGCTTGATTTTTCTCCTTCTCGTAGTATTTATAGGTTCTTTAAAAAAATTCCAACCATCAACTATGTTAGTACTGATTTTTCAGGGAGTTTTTTATCAGACTATAAATATGACATTAAGAAACTTAGCATAGAAAATAATAAATTTGATTTGATCATATGCTATCATATTCTTGAACACATTGATGATGACATAAAAGCTATGAATGAATTGTATAGAGTATTGAAAAAAAACGGCAAATGTATTATTCAAACACCTTTTAATGATGGAGATATTCAGGAAGATTTAAGTGTAATGAATGCAATGGGAAGGCTAGAAAAATATGGACAGGAAGATCATTTTAGAATTTATTCTATAGATGGTTTGAAAAATAGGTTAATACAATCTGGATTCATAGTTAAAATAGAAGAGTTTTCTGATTCTGATAACAATAGATTTGGTTTTCATACAAATGAAAAGGTGATCCTATGTTCAAAATTATAGCCAGACAATAAGTATAGTGTATATGATCCAAAACATGACAACTGCTAAAAAATATAATAACTATAAGGTGCTATTTCGAAATTTCTATATATCTGCAAAAATGGGGTTGAGTTATTTATCTCTTTCATTATTTGAAGTGCTTTTAAATTGTATATTTAAAATAAAATTTCTTTTATCTTTACAATCCTTTTTATTTGTATAAAACAATGCAATAAATGAGCAAATATTTTTACTTTAAGGTGACTTTTTTATCTGTTTCTGCAGGCCTTTTTGCAGGGCAATTCGTTTATGGGTTGTTTGATATAAGTATTCAAAATCATGAAGCAATAGCTAAATTATTTTTAAAATCTTTAGCAACCGCAGTTCTAACTGGATTAGTATTGGGAGTATTTAATATTTTTTTAAAAATTGGGAATTTTCAAAAAAAATAAAATATGCTGCATAAAAAAATCTTTTTAATATTACTGTATTTTATTTTAATTTCTTGCAACAAAAATAGTAAGGAATGCAAATATTTTACATATGAAGGGAAGGCTGTAATTATTTCCATAGATATTGCACCCGCTAACGAAAATAATTGTGATATGAATCCAAGAAAAGTTCTATTTCATTTTATTGCTGATGATTCTACTGTAAGAAATAATTATGTTTTCAAAAACTGGTCAGACACTTCGGTATTGACAATTAATAGTGGTATTAATCCATCACAGCACTTTATAGATTCATTAGATATTACTCTAGGAAAAGAATTTAGATGCAGCAGGCAAGAACTTACACAAGGCACATGTACTCCAGTATATTTTAGATTTTCAGACATTAATTTGAATCCTGAGAATGGGTGCAGATAATAGTTGATATATCTAAATAACAAAGTGGAAACGATAACCCAATATAAAAATTAGCGAGATAATTTACATTAATGGAATCTGAGAACACTTAGTGCTGAATGAAATATAATTCAGATTTTAATGAATCGCTCGTTTTATCACCAATAAAAATAGTTAACTTAGTATATAAATGTATAATAGTATGAAACTTGTAAGTAAAGTATTTTTTTACGCTTCAATGGGCATGATTTTGCTAATTTCATCATGTAGTAAAAAAGAGATATCAATCAAAACAATATACGGTCCATCAGTATCTATTGGAAATGGCATAGGGCGCGCATGGGTATCTGAGGATCTTAATGGAAATCCTACAGCTGTTGGCATTGCCCTATCAGAAGGAGCACTGAACAACCTCCCACAAATGAATCAAGAATTTATACTAAATTTTAACGCAAATTCAGCTACGCATTTTTATAAATATGTATGCTTAAACTGGAGTGCTCATGGTCATATTCCTAATTCTATTTATAACATATCTCATTTTGATGTTCATTTTTTTACTATAGAGGATTCAGTAAGAATGATGATTGGATCAAATGGGAGTAATGATATTACACTTGCTCCTGCAAATCAATACATTCCTTCTAATTACGAACAGCTAATTGGGGGAGCACCTTCTATGGGGGCTCATTGGTTTGATCTTTTAGCGCCTGAATTTAACGGTTCAATATTTACAAAAACTTTTATCTGGGGATCCAACAATGGACAGTTTATTTTCTGGGAGCCAATGATAACACGTGATTATCTTCTAACTCATCCTGATTCAGAAACTTCATTGCGGCAGCCTTTGGCTTTCCAGCAAGACGGATGGTATCCGAAATCTTATACAGTTAAATATTCAACTACACCTAATCAATACAGTATATCTTTAAGCAACCTTATATTTCAAAAAGGACAATAAACAGGCAACAAAAAATAATTAAATAGGAGCAAATTTATTTTTGCTCCTATTTAATATGCACAATATTTGTGGTGGAAGAAATGTTGTCTTACAAGAAAAATGACAACCCGTTTTTAGGTTGTCATTTTGGAAGTAATGTCGGGACGACTGGATTTGAACCAGCGACCACACGCCCCCCAGACGTGTGCGCTACCGGGCTGCGCTACGTCCCGAAAATTCGACTGCAAATGTAGTATAAAATTAAAAACAATAATTCAATTTTATATCTTATTCAGATAAGATTTCTGTCATAATTTCTATTAGTTAAATCAAGCTTGCTTAGGTTAATTTTAATAGTGCATTATAAACGCACCATGTTTCTTTGTGTCAGAAAAAGATGTAAATATTTTAATAATTGAGGATGATGTTTCTTTTAGAAAATACTTGTCTGAAATCTTATTGCTGGAAAAATATCATGTAGAGGAATTAAGAAATATAGAGGATGCTTTGGAGAAATTGTCTGAAAAAAAATACAATCTTTTAATAATAAAGATAGATTCAGTAAAAGTATACACTTCCAATATTTTTGAAAAAATAAATGAAAAATATTCAAGTCTTCCAATCATTATTATTAGCAGCATTATTGAAAGTGAGATTATCGTAGATGCTATTAAAAGAGGGGCTTATGATTATTTTACGAAACCAATTGAATTAAATAAATTATTAATCGCCATAAGAAATGCGATTATGTTGAATGATTTCCCTCCTAAAAAAGTTGTAAATAAAATAAATAAAAATAAAATTCAAGAAATTATTGGCGAAAATTCATCAATAAAAAGCGTTAAAAAAATAATTGAAAAGGTTGCTCATACAGATGCTCGCGTACTTATTACTGGTGAAAATGGTGTTGGGAAAGAATTGGTAGCAAGATGGATACATGAAAAAAGTGAAAGAAAAAACAAGCCCATTATTGAAGTGAATTGTGCAGCAATCCCTAATGAATTAATAGAAAGTGAATTATTTGGACATGAAAAAGGTTCTTTTACTTCTGCAGTCAGACAGCACATCGGAAAGTTTGAACAAGCAAATGGAGGTTCTTTATTTCTTGACGAAATAGGCGATATGAGCTTGTCCGCTCAGGCAAAAGTTTTGAGGGTTTTAGAAGATGGAAAGATCTCTAGGGTAGGTGCTGATCGAGCAATTTCAATAAATGTAAGATTGATAACAGCTACCAACAAAGATTTATTATTTGAAATTAAAAAAAATAATTTTCGGTTAGATTTATACCATAGAATAAGTGTGATACTTATTTATGTACCCACATTAAATCAACGAATAGAAGATATTCCTTTATTAATCAATCATTTTTTAAAAGAACTTTCAGAAGAGTATGCTCAACCCATTAAACCTATACATGCTGAAGCCATACATGCTTTACAGGATTATCATTGGTCTGGAAATATTCGAGAACTCAGAAATGTAATGGAGCGTTTATTTGTACTTTCCGAAAAGCAAATAACTTTGAAAGATGTATTGAATTTCGTTGTGCCAACTTATCATCTTAACGGGGTATAAATAGAGCAATAAGTATATCATATGTTAAAAACACCCTTCAATTTAAATAAAAGTTAAATACTTGATATTATTAAGAAATTCAACCTTAATTTTGAATACTAAATTTTTAATTATTATGGGATTATTTTTATTTATCGTTTGCGCTTTACTTTGGCACATAGGACTGTTTGGGATGTTTAAAAAAGCAGGCATCGAATCCTGGAAAGCATTTATACCATTTTACAACACTTGGCGCATGGTTCAAAAAATGGGACTTAATAAAGGTTGGTTTTTTGCTCAATTGATTCCAATAGCCGGACAATTTATTACCATTTGGATTACTATAAAATTTGTAGAGCATTTCGGTAGATTTGGCTTTTTTCATCATACTGCTACAGTCGTTTTTCCTTTTATTTATTTTCCTTACTTAGGGTTTTCTACAAATGAAAAATTTGCCGGTAAAATGGTAGTTGATAATTATAAAAAATCAGCTGTGCGTGAATGGGTAGACGCGGCTTTCTTCGCTATAGTTGCTGCAAGTATCATACGTACTTTTATTTTTGAAGCATATACTATTCCAACCCCTTCCATGGAAAAAACATTATTGGTAAATGATTTCCTGTTTGTAAGTAAGTTTAGTTATGGTCCAAGAATTCCCAATACACCACTAGCAATGCCTTTTGTTCATCATACAATGCCTATTACGAATTCAAAATCCTATGTTGAGTGGATTAAATTGCCCTATACAAGATGGTTTGCAAGTCCAGTAAAACGAAATGATATTGTGGTTTTTAATTTTCCTGTAAACGATACATTGATTAATGATGAAGAAAGATTTGGTAGTAGAACAACTTATTATGAAGCAGTTAGGCAATTAGGAAGGGAGCAAGTATGGCAAAATTTCTCGGATATTATTATCACAAGACCTGTAGATAAAAGAGAGAATTTTATTAAACGTTGTGTTGCTGTTGGTGGAGATGAGTTAAAGGTTGTAAATGGAAAAGTTTTTATAAATGGTAAACCACAGAACTTTTTCCCTGCTTCAGAGAGATACTATAAACTGGAAACACCTGCTAATGTTTATTTAGATCAGGATCAGTTAAAAGAAATGGGTATTAAAATTCATGAAGGTGAAAATATTGGAGATGTTAGAGAGATGGGTGTCCCTAATATGCAATTGGTGAATATCACTAATCAAGAAAAGACATCTTTAAAGCTTCCGCCTGGGTACAAGTTGTCGGATTTTATCATGGAGCCCGATGAACAATTGTTTCCTTATTATGATACCATTTGCAAATGGTCTGCTGATAATTATGGGCCTATTGTAATTCCTCAAGAAGGCTCAACTATTATCTTAACTTCGGATAATCTTATACGTTATGGCCGTTGTATTAGTGTATATGAAGGAAATAAATTAGAGCAAAAAGATGGAAAGGTTTTCATTAATGGCAAAGTATCAACTAGCTATACATTCAAGATGAATTATTTCTGGATGATGGGAGATAATCGACATAATTCTCTAGATAGTCGTTACTGGGGTTTTGTTCCGGAAGACCATGTTGTTGGAAAAGCTTCAATGATTTGGTTTAGTTGGGAGGGCGGACCTAGATGGAAAAGGTTGTTTAATATTATTAAATAAATCAGATTTATTAAAAAAATATACTAACTTACAATTCTCCTCTTGTTATAAAAGCAAGAGGATTTTTTATCTAAATTAAAATTATGGTAAAATCATCTGTACATTTTGAATTTGAAGTATTCGATTCAATTGATCAATTAGATGCTGCTGATAAGGATTTATTATTATCAGCAAGGAAGGTAACTGAAAAAGCATACGCCCCATATAGCGACTTTTTAGTAGGAGCTGTTGCAAAACTATCAAACGGAGAAATGGTAAGTGGTACTAATCAGGAAAATGCTTCATATCCTGTAGGTATATGTGCAGAAAGAGTATTATTGGCTTCAGCGGCAATGCTGCATCCCAATGTGCCAGTTTCTACAATGGCCATTGCTTATCACAATTTAAATGGAGTAAGCGATAAGCCAGTATCTCCTTGTGGCATGTGTAGACAAAGCTTACACGAGTATGAAGAAAGAACTAAGCAACCCATGCGGCTTATATTAAGTGGTATGAATGGAAAAGTTTTTATTATTGAAAAAGCCGGACTATTATTGCCGCTATCTTTTGGAAATACAGATTTAAAAGGATAGAATTAATTTAGTTCTTTTGTTGTTAAGATATTTCCAGTTTTTATATTCATTGATGAGTCTGATTGCTTCTTTATCACATGCTGAATGTAAGGATTGCTCTATTTTAATTCCATAAGGAATATTTGACTTGTTTATTTTAAAACTTATTCTCATTTCGCCTTTAATGGGGGTCCCATCTTCATTGAGAATATTTTTTTGATATCTTTTTATATACTTTTCAAATTCCTCATTTTCTAGAATTGAGCTAGTCGCTTTCTTTATCGAAATATTTTCTTGGTAATTATCAGTTGCTACAGTGTATCTTTCTGCAGCAGAAGTTTGAGGAATCGCCTGTATATCTCTTGTTGCCTTCATATCTTTTGTAGTAGAAAAAGCAATTTCGTTCTTGTTGGATTCTGTATTAATGGAGTTGATATTAGAAGCAATTAAATTACTAGTATCATTAGTTGCTATTGCAACAGCTTGGTCTAGAAAGGCTGTATTTTTTTTATCTAATTGATTTATTTGCTTCAGGGTAATTTTACTTTTTTCTATTGATTTATTTAATTGCTCATTTTTATTATGTTGAGCGATATTATTTTCTATAATATCCAATTTGCTGCCCTCCATTTTTTTCATTTCTTTAGGTTCATTATCTGCAATAGCTAATTTTTTATTGAATATTGGTGTGTTGAAAATGAAATATCCTGCAAAGCACATAATAACAATAGAAGCGGCAATACTCATAAAGGAAAAGTATTTTCTGTTATTTATGGCAGTTGATTTTATTTTATTTATTGATTCGATATTTTTTTTTATATGGAGTAGGGTGGTCCCCGTTTGAGCAACATTCTTAAAGCCATCGAGCGCATCAGAAAGGAATGAATCATTTAATGCATCCTTTTCTAAAATATGCATCTCTGTTGAATTCATTTTACCTTCATGATAGCGGATGAAATCAATTGCTGAATATTTATGCTTATTATTTTGAGTATACATGTATTAACTGTTTTGTATTGCTGTTTTTTCCATACATATTTTCAAATTTCGCCTTCCATTTTGAATATAGCTTTTTACTTTATTAATTTCAATTCCTATTTGTTCTGAGATTTCTTTGTAGCATTTTTCTTTTATATAAAACAGCTCAATTGATATTTTCTGTTGATCTACAAGCTGTTCAATACATTTTTGCATTTCTAGAAACTGGAATTCTTTTAATTGACTAGCTTCTGGATGCCTATCATCTAAGAATTCCATATTTTCAGAGTCGATATGTACGGGTTTAGTTTTTTTCTTTCGAAGTATCATCAGGCAATGATTTTTCGATAATTGATAAAGCCATCCTTTAAAATTGTCTACTGGGTATTTTTTTAGTTTATCAATGAGTTCCATATAAATATTGATGGTGGCATCTTTTGCATCATCATTATTATTGAGGTATTTCAAGCATACACCATACACCAAATCCATATACCTCTGGTATAAGTTTGCCAAAATCTGTAAATCGCCGGTAGATTTAAAATCAAGCATTAGGCTTTCATCAGACTCATTGGCAGATATGTTTTTTATAAAGTTCAATACGGCAAATATAAAATCGAATTTCTTCAAAACACAATAATGGGGAATATCGTAATATAATATTTACGACTTGTATATAGAGTATTATTTAATGAAATGCGTAAAAATTGACTTTTTTCAATAAAGTGATAAATATTTTTGTTACTAAAATATTGAAACCTTACTTTTGCCGCGGAGAGATGGCAGAGCGGTCGAATGCGGCGGTCTTGAAAACCGTTGACTGTTACAGGTCCGGGGGTTCGAATCCCTCTCTCTCCGCAAAACAAGCTTAAAACCTGCGAGAAATCGCAGGTTTTTTCATTAACGGTAATGAGCGAAACTTGCTTCAGCGAGTTAGCGGGAATGAAAAAACAAAGACCCGCACATGCGGGGCAGGTTTTAAGCGAAGATTTGACGCCCTCAATCTGGGCTATGCGCAGCAAATCCCTCTCTCCGCATTATTTCTAACCAGAAATAAGCTAAAAACCTGATTATCAATGATAATCAGGTTTTTTTTATGGAAAATATGGCTCTGAAAACGACTTAAAACGGCATTAAACGACACATTTATTTTGCAACTCGAGATTTTGATGGCCTTACATAGTTATTTTTTAACAAACTCATAATACCTCATACAAATATATTTTCCAAAATGAATCTCGATGTTCAAAAGA
>Ga0114966_10003660_pt1 | contig 13406 bp, 3 predicted proteins | sample M_130207_XF_Meta_FD_87029 | JGI IMG/M metagenome (GOLD analysis project Ga0114966, IMG submission 87029) | Freshwater microbial communities from Lake Montjoie, Canada to study carbon cycling - M_130207_XF_MetaG | ecosystem: Environmental > Aquatic > Freshwater > Lake | place: Lake Montjoie... | reverse complement strand
CGAGGTCGTTGAGCACCAAATGTGGATTGTTGTCGGTGTCATTACCAAAATTGGTTCCGTAAATCTGTGGCATGACCGAAAGGAGGCCCCAGAATCTCTCATTTCGATAACTGACCACTGGCCCGACGAACAACGCTGAATAACTTGCTTCTTCGTATTCTGGAAATGCAGTGACGTCTCTGGCTTCGAGGCCCAATGTCCAACGCTTCCCAATGGATCGAGCCAGACCTGCGGTAACAGCGGCCTTTCCTTCAGTAGCATTAAGGTTCTTTTCCCATTCAGTCTCGTGAATGAAATTAACGGCCCATATCCATTCGCCGATTCGGTTTCCGAAAATCAGTTTCTGTTCCAATTCGATCTCGTCTCCTGCGAAAGTCGGCTCGATATACAGGGTCATTCCCACAGGATTCTCTGCAGGATTCAGGACGAGATACCGGTTCTCCCAAGAAATTCCGGCGAAGCGAAACTTTGAGATATCACTTTCGGTAGTAACCTCTCGGTAACTCGTCTGCTCAAAATTCAGATAGGCGGCTGTTGTGTAACGATCAGTGACTCCGTATTCGATTTCAGAGCTGATCTGCATCTTGGAGTAGTTCTCCTTAGCGTCGGCGCGGTCGGTCGTGTTGCGGGATCGCCCCGAGCGCACCGTGACCCACTGCTCGAATTCCAATTCTCCTTCAGGACTTGTTTCGGGTTGATAGGAGTATCCGAAGTAACGACCGGAAGCGAGTGAACTGACGGACGAAGCGAGCGAGGCGATCAGTCCGATTAGGGCGATGCTTTTTGTTGTAGAGTTCATTTCTTATTGCGACTAAGTCTCATTGACCACCTCTTGTTTAATGCGACTGAGTCTCAGTGTCAATAGGGTTTCTCAACAAAAATTGAACTTGACTGAATTTTTTTGAACGAACTCACCGCGACTAGCGTCTCACTTGGGTTGGTTGAATTGTGAGTGGAAGTAAAGTGTTCAACACGTTACTTCGCATATGGGTCTTCGCCGTGTTTCCGGCAAGACTAATTGTTTGGGTTCAGCGGGCACCTTGTGGTGCCCGCTTTTTTTTGAAGTGATCGAGGCTGGAGAAGGCCCTATGGGGCTGTCACCTGCACGACGCGGAAGAATCGAGTGTCTCCTGATCCCGACAGGGTCATCTTGTGTGAAGCCTCCTCACCAGCCGATTGGTGAAGGCTACCTGAAACGACCTGCCAGTTCTCAAGATCTGCTGTGGATTCGATCTGATAAAACTCAAATGGAATCGTTGTCCAAGACAACATCTCGGAATCGAGATCGAGACTGGCTTTGATTCGGTTCAACGAAGGCAGGATCGAGCCGACACCTGCGGTGGAAACTTGCAAGGTGATGGGGGTCGTCACGGTGCCGTAGTTTGCGATGGCGACCGTCCAATGCCCCGTCAGACTCGGATGCGTTGCGTCGGGTCGGATTAACAAACGACCGCTGGAAACCGATTGAGTCCAGCCATCTTCAGAGCGGGTGGCAGTGAGCAAGATTGGCCCCACGAAATCCCCGACTTCGACAAGGAGCCGGTTTGAGGTCGAGTCCACAACGGTTGAGTAAAGATTTGTGGAACTGACGGGTAAGCTAGAAGCCAATGATCGGTTGTTTACGATCGACTCAATTAGGGAACCAGCCGAACCATCATAATCCACCGCCAATGAGAACTGTCCCGGTTTCGAGGAACGGTTAATCACGGAAATAAACCACGCTCCAGGTGCCAAGGGGACGGGTTGGGTTGTTGAATGGATGTGTATCTGGGGAGTCTCCGAGCTGGGGTCGGTGATATAATCGTAGATCGTAGCGGAAGGAATGTCGCCCTTCCGGAGCTGGACTGCTAACCCGCTACTGGGTTCCGAGGTCATGACAACTTGAGCCGTGGTGCTGTCGCTTGGAACGTAGAAGACAAAGTTTTGAGGCACGTCAAAATCGGAACTCGCAGCGACGTCTCGGATGGGATTGTTGTTAACGATTGGAGCCGGTTGTGGGACCACGCAATTGCCGTCCGACACTACCTTGAGTTGGAAGGAGTTGGTGGAAAACCGGTCGATATTTCGAACCGCCAGGAACATCGGTTGAAACGGATTCAGCGGTGCGGCCTCGGGTTCAGAGGTTGAGATTGTCAGAACTCCCAAACCATTTGCGGAAGCCGGCAGCAAATCGTTGAGGATCGGCGCGTAATCATCGGTGAGCGGATTTCCAGTGGGGAGTCCGCTTCGATCGGCCAATAGTTGGATCGCAGCGTAGTTCATCAATCCGAGAAGGGTGATTTGCACTTTTTGTCCAGACGGGCAGGATGGGACGATAAAATATTGAATTTCGTCGCCATGCAATACGCCGGGGATGATCGCTAATGGACCATTGGTCAACGAAGCCACGTTGATTGTATTGGGGTAATTGACGTTGTTTCCCAACCGCTCAGCGGGAGGCAACGGCGGTGCGAGATCGAGATCAAGCCTCCATTCGATCAGGCTGGGGACATCGCCAAGAGCTGATTGGGTTCGATGATCCAAAATTTCGAGGGTCCACTCGCCGATCAATCGTTGACTCTTGAGGGAGGCCAAAGGTTCCTCCGGGAGGGCGTAGATTGTGCCCGTATCCACGAGGCGAATCTCATCGATCCATACAGAGCCATCTGGACAGATCAAGGAGAAATCTTGGTCGTCTGCTGTAGCAACAAATTCGATCGAAGCGACCTTCCAATCATCACCTCCCAGATACAAGTTGGTCCATGTGGAGTTGAGTTTGACCTGCAGCCAACCGTTGGTGATTTTCTCCAACGCTGCACTTGAAGCCATCTCAGCCCTGAAGGCAATCGGTTGGTTCGATCCGATGTTCAGATTGGTCACCACAAAATCCAAGGTGTTAAGCCCCGAAACGAAATTCGTATCAATGACAAACTCTTGAGAGAACCCTGCGGGCCCCTGATTGGAACTCGAGAGACCCAATGAGACCCCGTTGATCAAGATTTCCTGTCCCGCATTTTCAGATGCCCAGCGGCCTGTCACCGTGTAAGGACTTACGGTCGGCGACTCAAAAACCGTTCGGTAAACATACTTTCCTGGAGGATGCGCGTTACCGGCATTGGGAGGGTTTGGGGCGATCCATTGCGAATTCAGATCATTGGGGAACCACCTATTGATGGGAGCCAAAAGTGGGTCGCCCACAACCAATCTCAAGGGGGCCGGATTCAACGCATCCGCAGATTCAACGACAAAATAATGCGGATCCAGCGCGTTCGTCGCGAGGGGTCGTTTATCGTCGCCTAACCCTGTGCTCAGGAGGTTCAGGAATGAGCCTCGACGATACGCGAAAGTCATTTGGTAAGCTCGGCCTTGCTTGGTGCCCGAAGGTTTATGCACGGCACCTTGACGGAGGATCAACAAATTGGTGCCGCTATAGGCGCGTAAGTCATTAGATAAGACACTCACGAGGTTTGAATCCACGACCCAGCCTTCAACTTTTTCTCCCACCTGATAATTGGCATTCGTTGCTGTCTCAAAAGTGCTCAAAAACACTTCCCCACGATTGGTTCCATAGTCAGCGAATGGAGGCTTCTTAAATTTGATCGGCAAGTCTGCTAAGTCCTCTTCTTCCGTAAACACCATGAACGCCTGTTGATTCGTGATGGCACCCAACGAATTGGTGAGGGTCAATGTGGAGCCGTAACCCAGAGTATTGGTTCCCCCCCGATTCTCGGTCAGGACAACTCGAGTTCCCTGTGGGCTCACCAGATGGACGCTCAAATCTGAAACCCGCGAGTGGTCGATTCGTAGGCTCACTCGGGCACCAGCAACCGTTTTATCCACATCGGCGAAGACTGAGAATTTTGTGACGGCGTCATCCGAGAGCAGCCCTCCGTATGAGGTGAAACTCAAACGATTCGCTCCCGCAGTGCCGATCTCGAAAAGCACCGTTACCTCGTAGTCCACCACGAACATGTTCGCATTTGTAATGCAAAGAAAATAGTTCCCACCCGGAATTAACGGGGGCGTGCTACGTTCGCCTAGTTGGAGTTCCTGTGCTCCCACCACGATGTTCGTTCCCTTAGCATCATAAACATCCGCTGTGGGCAACTCGTCCCGACGCACCCACATGCCGAGGTCGATGCCTGGTGTTTTCTGCTTCAATCGCACGATCATATTCGTGGCCTCCACCGGCACCTCGATCGGATAACAATCGATCCCGCCTGCGTCCACTGAACCAAAAACTGTGATCCCATTTTTGAGCGGATCGTTCATTGGATCGATGCGAATCGTCATCGTCTCAACACGTCCGGTGTGACCATTCGCATTATCAATTTCGGTGAGTAACCACGCGCCTGACATGCGTTGGCCAACAAAATTATTGAGCGAGCCAGGTCCGTCCGTCGTGATGCTATTCGTCATACCACTGGTGAGTGAACTATCATTATAAACAAGGTTCACTCGACCTTGAAAATTCCCATTATTCAACGTGTGATTATTCAGAATCACCGACTGTGAACCATGCTTCAGATTTCCAACAAGGTCGCCCAACAATTGGTGATTGAAAGTCGCATCGACCGTAGTTCGCATGATGCGTGAAGTGCTCAAGCCCACAGCAATGATGATACCTGCTTTAGGACGACCTGGAGTTCCATCGGGCACGATGACGTTGATTGGCAGGCCCGTCAGCAGCCTGCTACCACCCGGGCCTTCTTTCTCCAAAGCCTCATCCGTGGAAAGTCCCAGCAACGAGAACTCCCCCGCCATCTGATCCTCGGACTTGATGGCCACATAGAATATATCCGTCGGCAGCCCATTGGTGAACACCGCCAACTCCTCGCCCTGGCGACCTAGAGAAACGAACGTATTGGTGTGGGCCATGACTTTGGGTTCAAGCGAGAGAAGTCCCACATCTCTCGAGACATACATATCCAGATCAGCATCCACAACTCTGGAGACCGATAAGTTCGGCGGATTGAAAATTGCGAAAACGACATTGGAACCGTTCGTTAACGAATTGAATTCATTGGTGACTTTCTTGTTATCGAAAACATAGAACCGCCATTGGTTGGTCACGCCGTTAGTTGTGATCAAGGAAGGATTCGCGGAGACGAGTTGGTTAAAGAGCGGCAACCCATTCGTCATCACCACAGGTAGCGAAAAGCCATCGCTAACGGCAGCGGCCTGATGAACGTCGGCCACCGTATTGGTAAGCTCGGAGGTCACTTGGAAGGCATTGGTGAGCGCGAGATTATCTGAAGCAAAAACCAACGCGAAATCCTGAACCACATCATTGGTGCGATAAGCACGAGTCCCAACGCTGGTGGTATTTTCCTCAAAATAATCGCTGATCGCATTCACGTTCACGCGTCTTGCGCGTACCGTGATTGTCCAGGTTGTGTTCGTCTCGAATTTGAAAGGTTCCTTGATAAGAACATTTTCCACATTGTTGACGAAGTCGCGCAACTCCGGCAGCGCGGCATCGCCCGCAGGATGAGGCCCGTTAAAAGTGCTATCGACCCCGATATCATTACCGATAAAAAGCACTCCCGTGCCATCGTTCCGAACCTCAAGATCGAGATCGTTCACCAATTTGAGACTTGCGCCAGGGTTGCCCGGTGGATCCGTCCAAACCACGGTCACATTCCAAGGTGATTGCGAGGCTTCCTTGCTCAGCTTAACCTTCCAACTCCGGCTTTCACCGGTCGCCAACGCGTTGGTGGGGCTTTGCTCGACCAACTGAATCGGCCACTCCTTCTCGGTCAAGTTGGTCATGGAGGCCGTCACCATCCGTTGGAGGCTTGGTCCACCCCAACCCTGGTAGTTGATTGTAGCTCTGGGGCTGCGATCGTATTGCTCACTCACCGAACGAGCTCCGTTAATGACCAACGCTTTCATCAAAGCGGGGCTGAGTGTTCGCTTGAGTGCTTTGGGGAGTCGTTGCTCAAAGAATTGCTGCACTAACGCTAAGATTCCAGTGACATGAGGGACGGCAAAACTGGTGCCCGAATCGACCCGATAATCAGGGCCGAGGGGATCGTTGAGGTCCTTCAACAGTAGATAAATATCACTGTTTGTCGAAACATGATCCTCCAATTTCCAAGGCTTCGACCTTGCGGAAACAAGGAAGGAACCCGGAGCGACTAAATCCGGTTTGAACCGTCCAAAATCACCTTCTGTGCCGTAGCCCACATTGCCTCGACTCGAATAGGAAGCCACTTCGTACGCCGAGTCAGATGCGGCTTGGAACACGAAATTTGTATCCACATTCGTCTGCACATTTTCGCCCGTTTCTGGATCCACCACGATATTGGTGAGGGTGATCGTATTGGTCAAAAAACGAGCCTGCTCAAGAGCGCCGATCGTGATCACATTCTTGGCTGTAGCGGGTGAGGCGATTAGGCCAGGTTCACCTTCGCTGCCGCTATCGTTTCCTTGCCCAAAGTTTCCGCTCGGGAAGAGATACAAAACGGCTTGAGGGCCGGTCAGTGTCGGTAGCGCATCGCGCACTGCGGAGTCAAAACTTGCCGCTGCGGAGTCATACTCGAATGCGCCCTCGTATAACCAACTGTTATTAGAAAGGAGGGTGTTGGTTCGTCCGAACGTGACAAAATTTGTAGAAGCCGCCGTTTCTTGGAGCCAAATATCTTCGCTAGCACTATTCACAGCGGGCGAGAGGTTGATCGGCAGGACGAACAATTTGGATGCAGGTGCCATCCCTTGATACGTCGAGTTTGTGGCCGAGCCTAGGATCGTATTGGTGGACAACGCTCCCTTGCCTGATCCCACCAAAGTTGCCGCCACGAAAGTGCCATGACCATCCACATCCACAAACGGTGGCCGGTTGCTCGCTGTGTTGTAGGAAAAGACGCGACCCGTCAAGTCGGGGTGAGTTTTATCCACGGCAATGTCGTTCAGGTTGACCCAAATGTTGGTGCCGTTCAGTTCCAAATAATTCGTGGCGGCTCCAAGATTCGTCGCGGCTCCGACAAACACTCGCGCAAGATCATTCGCCAAAATGCGTGGCTTTTGGGGCTCGATCATTTGCACGGCACTCAATCGGGCCAGTTGCGGAACGGAATCCGGACGCGGACGCACCGTCAGTTGAGGACCAAAAGGCGATCTGGAGATCCCGATAATCTCTGTACCCATCTGCGCCATCCCCTGCTCCGCCGCTTGAACCTGCCCCTCAAACACCGTCACGCGTAACCAAACTTCGGAAGGAAGGGGGGTCTGCGCCACCGCACCTTTCAACAGGCGAGGATCGAGCTTAAAGTAGGGTTCAAAAGGTATCACCGTTTGCACCCAAGGCGACGCCTCGAGGGCAGCGGCAGCAACGGGGGTTGCTTGCACTAGAAAAGCGTTATTCGGAATGTAAGAAACTACCTTGGCGCCCACCTCTTGCAGGGCGGTGCGAAAATTCTGATCGATGGCCTGTTTGCCTTGGACGATGTAGCTGCCAGGGTCGCCCTCGCTTCGAAGGTGAGCTGGAATTTCAGGGCGTCGGGACACCGCCGTATCAAATAACGCATTCCGCAGGAGGATCGCATGGTCGCGTCGAGCTAGCTGGCCGAGACTCGTGGTGGTGTTGGCAAGCCGGTAGGGAAACGCGTTCGGAGCTTGGATGGGTGCTGGAGTGGCCGCAAGCGATCCCGCCGTGGTCAGGAGTTGGAGTGGCCTCGCTGCGCCCCTGGGGGCTAGGGAGGATTGGGGACTGGCCGGCGTTGGTTGTAACAACTGCCGTTGGCGTGTCTGGTATTCGTTGCCCTTTTTCCAGCAAAACGCCGCCGCCAAAAAGAGCAGCATGCTCAACACGGCCCAGATTTTTGGGGTAAATCGCATAACTCAACTCTCAACGCAAATTCTCATTCCTACTCGGTGGGTGGCAGCACACTGTAATCCTCCACGACCGTGCGCAACGGACTGTTGGTGTTGTCGGGTTCTCCATCAACGCGGAAGATCGTCTTGGTAACTATTTCACCCGTGACCTGATAATTCGTGCACAGGTTGTAAAAATTAATATCTGTCGTGATCGATTTTTCCGCTGGCTTGAGGGATTGACCGTACGCATAAACTACGAATCGAGGTTCATCTACTTTCAGCAATCCCAGAATCCGGCGCGGGATACTTTCCACCACTTCGTCGGTCAGCCCGAAGTTAGCTTGGCTCACAGAGGATCCGTTGATGTAGGGGGAGTTGGCCACGATGCCACCATAAATCCCCGGTGCCGCACTCAATTGTGGGGTGCGTAAAATATCTCCAAGACGAGAGAACACTCCCGCCTGTTGTTTGGATCGAGTCGCGTTGATTCCGTTCACGATCTCACGCACTTGATCCGAGGCAGGTTCGATCACCCGCGTGATAAATGTCGGCTCGGTGGTGCGGGATAGTTGGGCATTCGGGACACTGTTGCTGATCACCGGAACGCCGCTTAACACTGCTGTCCAAGCCGCCAAGTTTCCTTGGTTGACTGAGAGCAGCCCGCGAGTCGCATTCTCGTTGGGAGCTGCTGTGAATAATCCGATCAATGCCAAATCATGCGTCGGATAAGTCCCCATAGTATTGTTCCAATTGCGCCAACTTGCTCGCACATCAACGTTCCTGCCATTGGCATCCCCAGTGTCTGCTTTCAGATACACGGTCTGCCACGGTGTCCCGCGATGGACTCCGCCTAGCTCCCCAATGGAAGGAAACCGGAACGAATTGCCCGCTCGTTGGTTGATCGGGAAAAACCAAGCGTCGGAATTCGTGATGCCCGGATCCTTCAGGAAAATCGAGTAATCGGTGTTCAACAAAGCCCCGCCCTGATGTGGCGAGCCGCCCCAAGGTGAGTAGCGTCGGTTGACGGTGCCTAACCCAGGATTGACGAATGGCACCGAGGCTGGACGAAAATAACTCACGCTGTTCCCCAGAGGATTGAATAGATCGGAGGCGGTATAATGCACGAGGGGATCATTGGCTTGCCATGACGCGCGGAGGACAATGACACGCGTTGGATTGAACGGAGCCTCGAGCCTTAGACCGAGCTTGGCTTGTTCTGTAACAGCAGCCCTGGGATTGATAAATGTTAGGAAATTCGTGATCGCTTTTTCCTTATCCCGAATGAGCATGCTGTAATCCATCCACAGCGTTTTGTTCACTGAAGGCAGGTTCGTCGAAATAGCGATCTGGCGCATGACGCCCAATGTCGGCGAGGCAAGGTTATTGCTTGAGACACGGTTAGTCACCCAGAGCATGCTATCCGTGACCACCTTGGGATCTGGCGCAATGCCCGCACTGCTCGACGAAACCGGCAGAGCGAGGAGCCCTGCGATATCCATCTTCGTGACCAGCCCACCCAAATTGACAAAATCAACCACCGCATTGTTCGCAGGATCAACCAACCAATATTGGACGTAATTGGTCATTTCCAAATTCCACGAAGGCGGATCGAATGACCGTTCAAAACTATTGGTCGAGTTGGTGGTGAAATAGGGTGAGGAACGCAACAACGCGTTGTTCCCCGCCAACATCACGACGTTGGTGAACAACGGAATCTTGATGGAAGCCAAGTTGGTTTCACCGACCCAACCCTCCCATGAGTTCGTGGTTTGGTCGGAGAGTAAGTTGAATTGGTAGTTGTTCGCCAACGGCCAAACCTTGATACGGACTCCATTATTGGTGGCGAATAGCGCGACTTGCGATTGCAAGGCGACATGCCACCGGAGCGGACGTGGGAATTTATTGGAGTATGAATTCCAAGCCTCGACTCCGAACAAACCTTGCAACGACAGCAGATGCATCTGGTTGGTGAGGACGACAGGGCCATCGACTTTGGCTTTGATGAATTCCAGCTTTCGGGTGACTTCAGCTTTGATATCAACGGCAAATTCGTTGAAGTTGGGCCAACCTTTTTTCGCGCCCACCACGGCAGGTTGCCCATACACATTGATGTTGGGATACACACGCGGTGGCAATGAGGGATCGCCTAGGATCAGACTTTGCGCATATCGCCAGCTATTGGTTACGAATCGCGCATTGGTTTCTTCGAGCCAACCGGTGATATAAACATTGGTGGCTGTGGCCGCGAACACAGGCCGGAAAATCGAGGGCAAATACGGGTAATTCCCTCCCCGATTCGTCATGTTGTCATAGATATTCGCGGACAATTGCAAGACACGATGCACCGGTGCTGTGTATTCATTGCTCAAGCCCGCATCGCGATTCGTTCGCATTGCGGTGTGATAAATCTGGATGTTGGTCAACGCAAAATCAGGACGAATAATGCTGAGAGGATCGGACGCAAATAAATTGTTCGTCAACTGCCGACGAAAACCAAACCAGTTGGTCCATGGAAAGACCACATTCGTCACTACGCTGGCTCGAAGCATTGCATCGGACGAGAGGAGGAAGAAATTGGTGTAAGGCGTCGAGTTCGTATCCAACCTCACCGTGCGATCATCCCGAAGCTGCGCCCACGGCACCAAATTGGTCGTGATTTGCCCCGGATAATTCGCGTAATTCAGGTGGATTTTACCCTTGGTTGCCGGTGCAGAATCCACCCCCAACTCACCGAGCGACCGATACAGAGTGTAGCGGTCATAGCTCGCGAGTGAAAGTTTGGAGACCCGTTGTAAATCCGTCGCCATGCTATTCCAATTGGAACTCCCCTTTGGAATAAGAATTTCCTGTACATCAACCAATGTGTTGGGATTGTCGCTCCCCGGCCAAGGACGGGAGACGGGGTCATTATCGTTATTCAGGATTTGACGCGGTCCATTGTAGGCGATGATTGGCCCATCCCCATAGGTGTCTATTTGATCGGAGATAAAGTTGTTGGTATCCCGACCTGTGAAGCTCGCGCCTAAGGGCAACAGGCTCGACACTCGGTCATTATACCGATAGCCGATAACTCCCAACGCATGCTCGAACGCTTTCCCAGACGGGCGATAGGTTCCCAGTGGCGACTCGTAGCCCCGATACTCGTTGGCGGTCCAGATGTTGGTGTTCAACGCTCTGAAATATCCCGCGAGATTGATCTCGTAGGAGCCGACTCCTTGGTTGCGGGAGAAGTAGGATCGCCGACTATCCCCATCAATCATGTTACCAACGAACCGCACCTCGTTGTGGATGTAGTTCATGTCGAGGGATTTGCCGGCTGGCAACACCAAGAACGCCCATCGCCCGATAAAACGGTTCGTTTCGGAGTGGGGATACTCGGGGTGCTCCAACACTCCGACCCACTGCGGATCCCCAACGAATTGATAAAGGTTGGTGTCCTTGCCCGATGGCAATCCATTCTTTCCAAGGTCCAGATATCGACCCGTCGCTTCGAAAAGCCCGTTGCGATTGAAATCTAGAAAGAAACGGTCATCCGAATACGGCATGTTGCGGTTAGTCGTCACGAACACGGGTGCGCGAGGATCAATCTGCAAATTAGCGATGTTTTGTTGGTAATCCGTTTTGGAAAGCGCGGCTCCGTTAGCACCGACAAAATAATTGACGTTGGTGATGATCGAATTGCGGTTGCCTCCCTGAGAGGTGAAGCCCAGCGGATTGATATAATTCGTGGAAACAAATAAATCGTAAGCCAGCCGATTATGGGCCGACATCATCCGCGCGATCACCTGGGCTTGCACTCGCGCATTTGCCGCGTCGGCCATGAGCCGCGCTGTGTTTTGATCCTCAGAAATCTTGACGGAGGCACGCTCACGACGACTCATCGCGAGGAAGATGACCGTCATGAACGTCACCACGCTGAGCATGATCAGCGTGATAACTAGGGCGATTCCGCGTTGTGACTGACGATTCATTGGGCGACCTGACGAATGGAAATGAGTTGGCGGTAATATTGGACTTTGCCTAATCGAGTCAGCGCGTAAGTTCCCGCATTCGGGTTGCGATCCGTGCGCATGGTCAAATAGTTGCGGTAAGATTCCGGTTCGATAACTCCGAGCTCGAATTCAAGAAATGCCGGCACCGCATTGCTCCGAAACGCCAGACTGGTTTCGGGTGATCCTCCAGGAAATACCTGTCGAACCACAATCGGCGCATCCACAATATTCGAGGCGGTGTTAATGACCGGAGGCTTCATCAAGCTTCCCTTTGCATCCAGCCGCACCAACGGATAACCCGTGTTGATATTCGTCGTATCCCATCCCAACCGGCGACCGTCACGATCTAATACCGTCATCTGAAAGTGGACAACACCTTGCGCGATCTGATGGAAATTGGTGCGCAACGAGGGGTTATTCGTCTCTGTCGAGGACCGGATGAATAGCCTCGAAAAATAGTTGTCCACAGGAAACGTGCGGACGGGTTCGGGTGAGAATCGTTCCAGTGATCCGATTCCATCTCGGGCCGGCCCGCCCGTCATCGGGTCCACCACACGGTAGCCGATACCCGACCAGTAATTGGTTCTGCGCGTTTGCAAAAACAAGTCATTCAGCGCATTCGTGTGCAATGATTTCGTATCCGTCCGGTTCGTATAAACGATGGGGATTTGTGACAGGGCCAGATAGAAATTGGTCTCGCGGCGCATGTTCGTCGGCACCACTTGTTCCAGTTCACGAGTCACCAACTCGAGAATCGAACGGCCCTTTTCCAAGATATCATTTTGAGTCTCGTTCCGCCGCAGTGCTTTTTGTGTCTGATTGAAAACAGCGGCGAGTGTGAAGATGATCACGCCCATCAGGGAGACTGCCAACATCAGCTCCGTCACGGTAAACCCGCCTCTCGTTCGGGGTGATGGAATGTTAAAGTCCCGGCGCATTGGCGTATTGGTTAAGCTGAAAGAAATAAGCGGGAAGATTGACCATTGGGTAATTAGTGCGCGTCACCTGCCCTGCCACCATTGTTGAAAGCACCTTGTGATTCCGGCCCACGGTCCAGTTGTTGAGTCCTTTTTCGAACACCGGCCAACGCACGGTCAGTCTGAGGTCATGCAGGTTTGCTTCAATTCCGCTGCTGTAAGTTTGCCAGCCCGCACTAAAATCGTCAAAGTTCAACGGAACAACTGGCACGACTTCGGACTCCAGCTCGAACCGAAACGCGATGTCATAGTCGCGTGTGGTTTTCTCGGCGGCAGAACCACTGATCCCTCGAACCCTTGCCGTCACTCGATTCACCAATTCTGGCATCCCAATTCCACCGGGGTACTTGGGGGTTCCTAGGATCCCGATGATTTGCTCCGCATCGAGATTGGTGTAGGAGAGATCCGACACCATTTTCCCGTTCAAACTCTGCACCACCCTGACTTCCTCAACGTAATTGGTCAGGTCCTGTAGACCCCTGGCTCCGTTGCGAATCGCGTCCAGAAAATAAAGGCCGTCCACCTTCATCTGCGTATCTTCACGGTTATCTTTTTGGACCGACATCCCCGTCGGAAGCACGCCGAGAATCGCCACCAGCGCGAAGGCCACAATCGCTAGGCTGATCGCGATTTCCACCAT
>Ga0114966_10003659_pt1 | contig 13408 bp, 12 predicted proteins | sample M_130207_XF_Meta_FD_87029 | JGI IMG/M metagenome (GOLD analysis project Ga0114966, IMG submission 87029) | Freshwater microbial communities from Lake Montjoie, Canada to study carbon cycling - M_130207_XF_MetaG | ecosystem: Environmental > Aquatic > Freshwater > Lake | place: Lake Montjoie... | reverse complement strand
TTCGACGTGGAGAGGCTGGCCCGCGAGGCCGCCGAGGTGCGCGACCGTCGGTCGTAGGCCCGCAGTAGGCATTCAGCGGCTGAGCAGCAGCGCGAGTGGCATTGTCACGAATTGGTAGCCCAGTGAGACACGAATCAGTAGTGCGTTGTCGCCGTCGAGGTGAAGCGACTCGCCGCACAGATCATGGCGGAGTAAATTCCTCACATGATGATGGCTCAGCAGGCGTTCGACACGATCCCCAACGCGGATGTCACAACACTCGTGCTGAGCAGCCTCGACGGCCCGACCACGCAGATCGAGACCATGCGTAAGGAGCTCTCCCAGTGATCGCCCTCCCTGCGCGCAGGCGCCGATCGACTGGTGTCGTCGTGGCTCTGATTGGTGGGGGCGCCTTGCTTCTTTCCGGATGCGCGGCGGCAACCTCCCCAGCGCCCAGCGAAGTCGCGGCCAGCACACCGGCCGCGACCACCGGCGACACGGTGCCTACGGCACCCAGCGCATTGGAGCACGTGCACAACCTCGGTCTCGAAGGAGCAACTCTTCTCATCGGATCGCACGAGGGATTGTGGGAGCAGCAGTCCGGTGGCGTCCCTCGCCCTAGGGCAGAGGTTGTTTTCGACGTGATGGGACTGGCCCGAGACGGCGACCGCTGGCTGGCCTCAGGGCACCCGGGTGCTGACATGGAAGCTCCCGGCAACCTCGGCCTCCGCGAGTCTAGAGACGGTGGCACGACGTGGTCGGAGGTCTCGCTCAGTGGCGAAGTCGACTTCCATCGGCTCGTTGCCTCGGGAAGCACCGTGATGGGGATGAGCGCCGGCGATGGAAAGTTGCTGCGCTCGATCGACGATGGCACGACCTGGCAGGACCTAGGGAGTCCGCCGCTGTTCGACCTTGCCATCGATCCGGACTCAGCGACCATCGTCATCGGGACCACACCCGATGGTCCGGTCCGCAGCACCGATGGCGGCACGACGTTCGTACCGATAGCTGGCGCACCACTTCTCGCTCTCCTTGCATGGGACACATCAGCCTTCATCGGCATCAGCAGCACCGGTCTCGTTCACCGCTCGACCGATGCGGGCGTGACCTGGACCTCCCTCGGCAAACTCGAGGGGCCCGCGACCGCTCTGGCCGTTTCGTCCGAGGCAGTCGTCGCGTTGGTGGGCGACACGATTGTTGAGTCCACCGACGGCGGCATGACTTTCCTGCCTCGACTGCGCGGGGTTGGTGCGCACTAGTCACACAAGTGCTCTCAACCCGACGATGGTCAGCGCGGAAGTTACAAAGTCGGGTTATCCGCGGGCCAACCCGCGGGTGTACCGACCTTTCCGTGGCTACGGACGCGATAGGGATCCGAGGCGTTTCGATGGGCTGCCCGGCATTGTCATTGACGCCGAGCCAGCCAGGCCCGATCTTCGGCTCAAGGTAGTAGGACTCAGCGGTCGTAGGCCTCGCGGCGATGTGCGACCCGCACGACGAGGACCAGGAGCCGGTCGTCCTCAATCGCGTAGACGATGCGGGAGTCGCCAACCCGAACCCGCCATCGTGCCTGCTCGCCACCGCGAAGCATCGTCGCCGCCGGGGGTCGGGGGTCGACACTGAGCAGTTCGATCGCGCCGACGATGCGTAGCCGGTTCGACCTCTCCAGCTTGCCGAGGGACTTGGCCGCAGACGTGGAGATCTCGATCGCGTACGTCATGCCAGGCCGAGGTCCGCCTTGACCTGAGCCCAGGGGATCGTCGGCGCGCCGGCCATGATCTCGGCCATCACCGCGTCCGATGCGGCGAGGTCCGCGGCGTCCTCGTCGGCCTCCAGCAGCCGCTCGTACTCGGCCGTGCTGATCACGACGGCCTGGCGGTGGCCGCGCTTGGTGAGGAACACCGGTTCGTGCGCCGATGTCTCCACCAGCTCGCTGAACCGCTCGCGTGCCTCCGTGACGGGCATCTCAGTAGCCATGGCACAACTGTACAACTCAGGCCTCACACTGTACATATCAACCCAGGGGTCGAGTGCTTCCGCTTCATCCCGCACAGGGTCCCCGAGAGTGAAGTCGCGGGCAGGCCTCGCTCGCGCGGCCTGACGCACTGTCGAGTTCCGATTGCTGCCTGACTCATCGCCCACGTGCTCGCCAGCGATGACTCCGTCAGCATTCGCGATGACTCCGTCAGCATTCGCGTGACGACGACGAGCGGCCGCGCGCGTGAGGCGCGCCCGGCCTGACGCACTGTCGAGTTCCGATTGCTGCCTGACTCATCGCCCACGTGCTCGCCAGCGATGACTCCGTCAGCATTCGCGATGACTCCTTCAGCGAATCGTGCCAGCGCTCACGACGGCCCTGGCCAGCGACCCCGTCCCACGCGTGAAGCCGAACTCCTCGAACAACGTCTCGTGCGGACGCAGGCTGAGTCCAATGCCGAACTCCGTGTCGGCTCCAGTCATCCAGCCCCGTTGCCGCCGCCACCTCGTGGCGCGGTGACGCCGCAGCCGGGTCGGCCAGTCGATCTCGGCCCTGAGGACCGGGATCCGATGGAGCGGGTGACCGGGATCGAACCGGCATGGCCAGCTTGGAAGGCTGGGGCTCTACCATTGAGCTACACCCGCGGGACGGAACGTCGTCATAGTATCGCGCGCCGCCGCCCTTCTCCGACGCCCGCGCCCGCGGCCCCGCGGCACGACGCCCAGGGCCCTCAGAGGCCCCCGCAGGGCCGGAGTTCGTGGTGGGAGCCCGCGCCCCCTACACTGAGTGCGCTGACCTGCGCGGGGCGTAGCGTAGTGGCTAGCGCGCCTGCTTTGGGGGCAGGAGATCGGGAGTTCGACTCTCCCCGCCCCGACCACCTAACTCAAGGAGACATTCCGAAGTGAAGCACGATCTCGAGACACTGTCTCCCACCCGCATTCGCCTCACCATTGAGGTTCCGTTCGATGAGCTGCAGGGCAGTTTCGACGCCGCCTACAAGCGCATCGGCTCGCAGGTGACCATCCCCGGCTTCCGCAAGGGCAAGGTCCCGGCGCGCGTCATCGACCAGCGGTTTGGCCGCGGTGCGGTGCTCGAGGAGGTCGTCAACGAGGCGGTGCCCGCTGCCTTCGAGAGTGCAATCCGCGAGGCGGGCGTGTCGATTCTGGGGCGCCCCGACATCGAGGTGACCGACATCGCAGACGGCGACAAGCTCGCCTTCACGGCCGAGGTTGACATTCGGCCCGAGTTCGAATTGCCCGACTACCGGGGTATCGCGGTCAGCGTTGACGACGCAGCCGTGTCCGATGACGACGTGGCCGCCGAGGTCGACCGGCTGCGGGCCATGTTCGGAAGCCTCACACTCGTCGATCGAGCCTCGGCCGATGGCGACGTGCTCCTGGTCGACATCGAGGGCTTCAACGGAGACAACCCGATCGACGACCTTACCGCCAGCGCGCTCTCGTACGAGCTCGGCACCGACGGCATCCTGCCTGGCTTCGACGACGCCGTGCGCGGCGCTGCCGCGGGTGAAACCCGCTCGTTCCCCTTCACCCCTGAGGTGGGCGAGTACGACGGCACCGAACTCACCGTCAGTGCCACGGTGACGGGCGTGCGCGAGCGCACCCTGCCCGAGCTCGACGACTCCTTCGCCCAGCTCGCCAGCGAGTTCGACACCGTCGACGAGCTGCGCAACGACCAGCGCCGCCGCCTCGAGCGCATCGCCCTCCTGCAGCAGGGAGTCGACGCCCGCGGCAAGCTGCACGAGGCCCTGCTCGAACTGGTCGACATCCCCATGCCCGAGGGAGTCATCAGCCAGGAGGTTGACGACCACTTCGCCGAGGGGCATGAAGGTCACACCGATGACGACGACCACCGTGCCGAGGTCGAGACGCAGGTGCGCAACTCGCTCAAGAGCCAGTTCATCCTCGACCGCATCGCCGACACCGAGGAGCTGTCGGTGGCCGAGGCCGAGCTCTCAGCCTGGCTTGTGCAGCAGGCCCCCCGCTACGGCATGGCGCCGCAGGACTTCGCCGACGCACTCGTGCAGGCGGGCCAGGTGCCCATGGCGGTGGCCGACGTGCGCCGCAGCAAGGCGCTGCAGGTGGTGCTCGAAAACGCTGCCATCACTGATGCATCGGGCAATCGGGTCGACCTCAAGGCGCTCGACGCGCCCCTCGATCCTCCCATCGAGGACGATGAGCCCGACGAGTCCGAGGGCTGATCGGCCCACAGTCACGTCGAGCTTGAGAGTGCAATGGTGGCCCCGTCGATGCGAGTGATGCGATGAGAATCTGCTTGGTAACCGAGGAGCTCTCGGGATTCGCCTTCTCAGGCGGAATTGGCGCGGCCATGCGCGAGCTCGCGGTGCTTCTCGCTGCGGCAGGGCACCGGGTCGACGTGCTGTTCTGCCCGCAAAGCCCGCTACCTCGTGAGGCAGAGGCAGAGGCAGTCCAAATTCTTGCCGCCAGCGATGTTGAGCTGCATGTGCTCGACGGCTCTCGGTGGGTGTGGGATCCCCACAGCGCCCAGAAGCGCTCGTACGCCGCCTTCCGCTGGTTGGAGTCAAGCGCGGTCGACTACGACGTTATCCACTTCCACGACTACAAGGGCTTGGCATTTTTTCCGCTGTCGGCCAAGCGTCAGGGGCTGGCCTTCTCCACTACCCGCATGGTGGTGCAGCTGCACGGCCCCACACGCTGGACGCTGGAGGCCAACAGTGCTGCCTTCAGCAGTCGCGACCAGTTGGTCGTTGACTTCATGGAGCGGCGCAGTATGGGGTGGGCCGATGAACTCATTAGTCCAAGCCACTACCTCGTTGAGTGGCTGCGCACGGCGGCGCTTATCGATGCTGACACTGAGGTGCGGGTCATTAAGAATGCCAACTCGCACCTCGCCGAGAGCCTCGGCGTGGGCTCTATGGGCGGGGGAGGCTCCCTCGAAACGGAGGCGCTGAGCAACCCCGAAGCGCTGAGGGAGATCGTGCTCTTTGCCCGTCACGAGGACCGCAAGGGGTTCACCACGTTCTGCGATGCGATTGACCTGATCGCAGACGAGCTCATCGAGGCGGGCGTTACCGTGACGTTCTTGGGGGCATGGGGCGCCATCGCTGGGCGTCCATCGCCCCTGGTTCTCTTCGAGAGGGCCCGGCGATGGACGATGCCACTGCTGGTGTTGCCCGGCCTTGGTCGTGCCGATGCAGCGAGTTACCTCACGGCGCGGCCCGGTGCGTTGGTGGTGGTGCCGTCAGCAGTCGAGAACTCTCCGTATGCGGTGTCCGAGGCGTTGGCCCTGCGGCTCCCGGTTCTCACCAGCTCGAACGGCGGTGCCCGTGAGCTCATCTCGTCCGACTGCTGGACTACATCACTCTTCGACGGCACCGCCGAAGGGCTGGCTGCGGCCATTCGGGAGCGGTGCGACAACGGTGTTGCCGCGTCGCAGCCGGCCACGAGTTCGCAGAATGTGGACCAGGCATGGCTGAACTTCCACGAGGACCAGTCAGTGCTGGTGTCACGGGGCCCGAAGTCGAGGCAGCGTCCTTCGAACGCCGCTGAGCGCCCGCTCGTCACTGTCGGAATCACTCACTTCGAGCGCCCCCTGCTCATGCTCGACGCCGTGATGTCGATGCTGCGGCAGGACTACGAGAACATCGAAATCGTCGTGGTCGACGATGGAAGCCGCGTGCCCGGCACCATTGAACTTCTGGCTGATCTCGAGCCCACTCTCGTGGGGCTTGGAGTGCGCCTGGTGCGTCGGCCCAACGGCTACCTTGGGGCGGCGCGCAACACGGTGCTTCAGGAGGCTCGTGGCACCTACGTGCTCTTCCTCGACGATGATGACATCGCCTTCCCCTCTCTAGTCAGCACGCTCGTCGAAGCCGCTCAGTGCACGTCCTCGTCTGCGGTGGTCGCGCTGAACCTATTCATGCAGGAACACACTCGCCCCACGTGGCGCAGCAGGCCAGAGACCTTCGACGAACCCGTCGCGTACGTACCGGTCGGCGGGCCCGTGTCGGTGGGCGCCATCGAGAACACGCTTGGGGCGGCGACGGCCCTGTTCAGCGTCGATGCGCTGAGGTCGGTGGATGGCTACACGGAGATTCGAGGGGTCGGCCACGAGGATCACGAGCTGTACCTGCGGCTCCTGCAGGCGGGGTACCACATCGATGTGTGCCCGCGGCCGCTCTACCTCTACTCAGTCGGCAAGCCGAGCATGATGGTACGCACGTCGCCGCTGGCCAATGCCTCGCGCGTCGTGAAGGCGGTAGACACGAGTCGTGATCCGGAAGCGTGGGGCGATCTTGTCGCAACGGTTGCCGGGGCAGAGGCTGTGGTGAATGCCTCGAATCGAGCTCGGTACGAGTATCAGCTCAGCCAGCATGCGGTTGAAGCACTCAGGTTGTTCGATCAGGGGCTCAGCGATGACGAGGTGCTGCAACGCGTGGCTGAGCTTGCCCGAGCATCCGGCGAGCTTCATCTAGCTGCCGAGCTGAGTCGCTCGCGGGTTGTTCTTGCGCGGTTCCTCGAGCGCACTCCAGTGATCCAGCCCAGCGTTGCGGTGGGTGCCGCGAGTTCGGCGAGCCACGTCGTCGGCACCATGAGTTCCAGTCAGCTGGCGCTGCTGATGATGCGTGCCTGCCAGAACACCGACGAGGCTGAGGCGCTCACCGTGGCTCGCCTGCAGTGCCCCGACGACGGCGTGGTCTCGGCGCTCCTCGGGCTCGACGTCGCCTTGGCCAGGGCCGTGAAGTCGCCGGGTCTTGCACGCGTGATTGATGTCGTTGCCCTCGGGGTCCCGCTCGATCCCGAGCTTGGTTCAGCGGGCGATGTACTCGGCGCAATCGTCGAGATGTGTCGCTCCGACACCGAGGGTCTCACGACCCGCCTTGCGCGGGCGCACGAGCGGGATTCGTCTGAGTACCTGGCGCGCAACCTCGACGTTCGCAAGGAGGTGGAGGCGGGGGCGTTGGAGTCGGCGGCATTTCACTTCCACACCTACGGCGCGGCCGAGGGCCGGGTTGGCTTCGAGCGAACCGCCGCGCTCGAGGTAGCGCTCGATGACTTCGCCTTCCTCGTCGACAGCCTCGACCCCGCACGAATCCGAAGGACTCGGTGGTCGTGGATAGACCGTGACCGTCGTCCCCGATCGGGCTGAGGCCGATCAATGACGATCCGACTGCTGCGCTCGTGCTCACCTCTCGGCCCCCATCTCACTCCGCCGCCTGATCCGGGGGCCGCCATTGTGGGCTCCTACAGTGGCAACCTTGGGAATCTCCTTTTTGACCAGTTGCTGGTCGACGAACTAGTGGCTGACTCCGTGGGGCACGTGGTCGATGAGCGTGCCGTCGGCTGCACTGTGATCGTCTCCATGGCCAACTACCTCAGCAATCTGACCGCAAGCCCGACGACGATGTTGGAGCAGTTGGCCTCAGTCGCCCCTGCGGCGCGGGTGATCGTGGCGGGTCTGGGGCTTCAGGCCACCTCACTGCGTGATGTTTTCGACCGCGGCCGGATTGAGGTGCTCAGGCGTATCGGCGACTCGGGCGCGGTGGGAGTCCGTGGGTATGACACGGCGGCGGTGCTGGAGGCGGCCAACGTCACGCGGGGCATCGAGGTGATCGGTTGTCCGTCGCTCTACCGGCTCGTCGAGCGCCGCGTCGACGAGCCGCGTGTCACTCGACCGACACAGATCTTCGTTGCGGCGACCCCGAGCGGTGGCTTTCGAGACGTCGTCTCGCACCTGCTCGAGTTTGGGCGGCGACACGACGCTACCTACGTGGTTCAAACCGAGGCACACTTCCTCGCGGGTTCGAAGGAGCAGATGTGGTCGACGGCGGAGTATCTGGCATCCGGCGCGCCAGGGCTCGACCCGGCGGCCCTCGCTCAGTGGCTTGGGGATGGGGCGAAGGCGTACTGGACGTTGCCGGAATGGACCTCAGCCATGGGGCCCGGGGCGCTGTACGTCGGGACCCGGTTCCACTCTGCGGTTGCGGCCCTTCTCGGGGGTGGTCGCGCCCTGCTGATCCCGACCGACCGTCGCACACGCGAACTGGCGACCTACCACTCGCTTCCGGTGATCGCGCCTGACGACTTCAACTTCGGCCTCGAGCCCGACGAACTATGGGCCCTTGCCGATCCGACGGTGACGGTGGGCCGCGCTCAGGCGGTGACCCGTCGCCAGTACGAGTTCTTCCGATCGCACGGCATTCCGCTCCGATCCCCAGCGCCCGACGAGGGGGAGGGCGATGACCGGCGTGCCAACGACTGGGACTCGGTTGCTCGTGTCATTGGGGCAGGTGAGCCCCGCGCCGGCGCAGGACTTGAAGGTCGAGTCGACGGGCTCCGAAGCGATGTCGAGCTCTGGGCGTGGAACCGACACCCCTTCCTCGTACCGAGCATCAGGAGTGGCGATGTCGCGGCGACTGTGCGTTCGTTGCGCGACATCGCGAATGGACTCGAGCGGTCGTTGGATCAGCGCGCGCCCGTTGCCACCGAGATTGGGTTGGGGATCGTTGACGGATCATCGAGGGTTGGGGTGAGTCGTGGTGCGAGATGGCAGATGAAGAGCACCGGACCGAGATTCCGCAGTCTGGTCATTGTGACCTATGGCCGATCAGGCTCGACGTTGATGCAGGGCATGCTGAACTCTTCGCCCGACACGCTCATCCGTGGCGAGAATTTCTTCTTCCTACTCCCGCTGTTCCTCGCCTACCAAGGCATTTCTGTGGCTCACGGTGGAGGCTACTCAGACAGCGCGCGAATCGATGGGGCCCTCTCGGCGTGGTTCGGCGCCGACGAGCTGTCTCCCAGCGCGATGCTCGACGACCTGCGTGCGCTGGTCGAGCGACAGCTGATCGGCCATGCCCCGGCGCGGCCTGCCGTGCTCGGCTTCAAGGAGATCCGGTGGCACGATGTGCCGCCCAGTGACTGGCCGGCGATGGTCGAGTGGATGGAGCAGATTTTCCCCGACGTCGGGTTCGTGCTGCATCGCCGCGACCTCGACGAGGTGCGGCGGTCTGGGTGGTGGGCCACTGGCTCGGACGAAACCTTCGAGAACCAGGTGGGCCTCATCACGCGGATGCAGGACGAACTGGCCGAGTTGCGTCCCGACACCACCATCGTCACCGACCATGCCGATCTTGCCGGGCGGAACGAGCAGGCGCTGCTGGCGATCGCCGCCTGGCTGGGGTATTCCGATCCTGAGCCCCTCGTACAGACGTGGCGTCGCACGCTGGAGCTACCGCACTCGACGCCCACCGAGACATCGCCGTAGCTGGCTCGAAGCAGTTCTGTGGTGGCATCCGTCACCATCGCATGTCGAATCGCACCTGAGAACGTGCCGGATCGCACCACAAAACCGGCTGCGGGGCTGGTTGGCCCGTCAGCCGCGCGCAGACTCGCCCCTGCCTCGACGCGGGCGCCCGCGCCATCGGCGATCGGCCACGCGGGTAGACAGTTTGTGCCGTGGGCGAACATCGGGCCTCTTCGGAATGTCCCACCCGTGATGGTTGGTTAGGGTCAGGTGTCAGGCCGTTTCATCCGGCCATCTCATGCATCGGGAGTGAACGTGAGCAACGAGCACCCAGCACTGGCGGTTCCTGAGTTCCGCTCGCCCGGCGGCAGCGGCTTCGGCTTTGGCGACATGATCGACGAGCGGCTGCTGCGCGAGCGCATCATCTGGCTTGAGGGCGAGGTACGCGACGACAATTCGAACCGCATCGCCAAGCAGCTGCAGGTTCTCGCGGCCGACGACCCCACGAAGGACATCACCCTCTACATCAACTCGCCCGGCGGCTCGATCAGTGCCGGCATGGTCATCTACGACGCCATGCAGTTGATTCCCAACGACGTCGCCACGGTGAGCATGGGCCTTGCGGCCTCCATGGGGCAGTTCCTGCTCTGCGCGGGCGCGGCCGGAAAGCGAGCGGCCACCCCTAACGCGCGCATCATGATGCACCAGCCGCTCGGCGGCCTCGGCGGAACGGCGTCCGATATCAAGATCCAGGCCGAGCAGATGCTGTTCATCAAGAAGCGCATGGCCGAGCTCATCGCCGGTCACACCGGGCAGACCCTCGACCAGATCGAGGCCGACTCCGACCGCGACCGCTGGTTCACATCCGACCAGGCGCAGGAATACGGCATCATCGACCGCGTCATCCGAGCCGGATCATGACCGCACCATCGACGAGGAGCACTCCCATGAGCATGTGGACCCCGAGCTCGCGCGCCACCGCGCCGGCCCCCACCGCGCGGTACATCCTGCCCGAGTTCCGTGAGCGCACCGCCAACGGCGAGCGGGTGCACAACCCCTACACCAAGCTCTTCGAGGAGCGCATCATCTTCCTCGGCGTGCAGATCGACGACGCCTCGGCCGACGACGTCATGGCCCAACTGCTGTGTCTCGAGTCGATGGACCCCGACCGCGACATCCAGATCTACATCAACTCGCCCGGTGGCTCCTACACGGCCATGACGGCGATCTACGACACCATGCAGTTCGTCAAGCCCCAGGTGCAGACCGTGTGCCTGGGCCAGGCTGCCTCGGCGGCTGCGGTCCTGCTGGCTGCCGGTGCCCCAGGCAAGCGCTTCGCGCTGCCGCACGCACGCATCCTCATTCACCAGCCCTACACCGAGGGCGGTGGCCAGGCCTCCGACGTCGAAATCCAAGCCAACGAGATCCTGCGCATGCGTGCCGAGATGGAGGGCATCATCGCCCTGCACACCGGACGCAGTCCCGAGCAGATCGAGAAGGACATCGAGCGCGACAAGATCCTCACGGCCGACGCCGCCAAGGAGTACGGAATCATCGACGAGGTCATCACCTCGCGCAAGTCCGCCGCTTCCTGATCTCACCGCTGTCGCGCCCCGTGCCGAGTTCGCCTACGGCGAAATGGGCAACCCGCCGAGTGAATGGGGGCGCCGGGAGCCTCCGGCACGGGTAGCGTCGGGGGTTGACGGGTAGTCCCCACCCGCACTGTCCTTCGGAGGTCCCTGTGGCACGCATCGGCGAGAGTGGTGACCTGCTCAAGTGCTCCTTCTGCGGAAAGAGCCAGAAGCAGGTCAAGAAGCTGATCGCCGGCCCGGGCGTTTATATCTGCGACGAGTGCATCGACCTCTGCAACGAGATCATCGAGGAGGAGCTCCACGAGGCCTCCGATGTCTCGTTCACCGAACTTCCCAAGCCCCGTGAGATCTACGAGTTCCTCGACCAGTACGTCATCGGCCAAGATGCGGCCAAGAAGGCCCTCGCCGTGGCGGTGTACAACCACTACAAGCGGGTGCAGGCTGTCTCCGGAGATCGCACTCGCGACGACACCGTCGAGCTCGCGAAGTCGAACATCCTCCTGCTGGGCCCCACGGGCTCGGGCAAGACGCTGCTGGCCCAGACCCTGGCACGCATGCTCAACGTGCCCTTTGCCATCGCCGATGCCACCGCGCTCACCGAGGCCGGCTACGTGGGCGAGGATGTCGAGAACATCCTGCTCAAGCTGATTCAGGCGGCCGACTACGACGTTAAAAAGGCCGAGACGGGCATCATCTACATCGATGAAATCGACAAGATCGCTCGCAAGAGCGAGAACCCGTCGATCACTCGTGATGTCAGCGGCGAGGGGGTTCAGCAGGCTCTGCTCAAGATTCTCGAAGGCACCACCGCGTCGGTGCCGCCGCAGGGGGGTCGCAAGCACCCCCATCAGGAGTTCATTCAGATCGACACCACCAACGTGCTCTTCATCGTGGGTGGCGCCTTCGCCGGGCTCGATCGCGTCATCGAGGCGCGCATCGGCAAGAAGTCTCTCGGCTTCACCTCGAATCTCGCCGGCGAGAATGACTCGGTCACCAACCCCGCCGACATCTTTGGCCGTGTGATGCCTGAGGACATGCTCAAGTACGGCATGATCCCCGAGTTCGTCGGCCGCCTGCCCGTGTTCACCTCGGTCACGGCGCTCGACGCAGAGTCGCTCGTCAGGGTGCTCACCGAGCCGCGTAACGCCCTCGTGCGCCAGTACCAGCGGCTCTTTGAGCTCGATGGCGTCGAGCTCGAACTGACCCCCGACGCGCTTGAGGAAATCGCCGCCCTCGCGCTTAAGCGCGGCACGGGCGCGAGGGGTCTACGGGCCATCCTCGAGGAGGTGCTGCTCGGAGTCATGTACGAGGTGCCCGGACGCGACGACGTTGCGCGCGTGGTGGTCAATGGCGATGTGGTGGCGAACAATGTCAACCCCACGCTGGTTCCTCGCGAGGTTCCGCCGCGGCGTGAGCGCCGCGAGAAGACTGCCTAGTTCCGTCGGTCGTCGGCCCTGCGGCCCGCGAGGCTAACGCGAGCGTCAGACCTCTGACATCGACGGCAGCAGCACCGTGAGGTAGTAGGCGACCGCTCCGGCCGCGACCACGGCGAGGGCGATGAGCATGAACAGGCGTCGGCGTGACCCCTCGGGTGCAGGCTTCGCTGCTGTGGCTGGCTTCGCTGCTGTGGCTGGCTTCTGCGCCTTGGGTGGCTTGGGCTGTGTGCCCCGCCTACTGCCCTTCGGCGCGCGGTCGAGTCGGTGGCCGGGGTGAGGCGGGGGAGGTGTGGAAGGCGGGGGAGTCGTGGAATTGGCGGAAGGCACGGCAGGTGCGACCAGCGGGTGGCCCGCCGGGGCGGGGAGCCTATGGAGGTCGGACAGGGTGAGGCTGGCGTGGGGCGAGCCAGCAGTGGCGGCTGTGACGGGGTCTGATCCCCACTCCCCGCCGATCGAAAGGGGTACGCCCGGCAGCAGGGTGACGGCGCCCGACATTTCTGCCGGAAGGCTCGGCGGGGCATCGGCGGTCGTGGAGCGCTTCATCACCGTGGATCCTCCAAGTCAGGTCGCGGGGCCAGCCCGCGAGTTGGATCGGGCTGTTTGCCCGGCCTCACCCTGACTATCGGCAGAACGTGCTTAGAACCTGAGCCCTGCCGCAGATCAGTCGGCGGCTGATTCGGCGGCTGGGGCGACGGGCGCCAACTCGACGGTCACCCCGAGCGGGCCGTCGCCGGCTCGAACCTCGAAGGCTGCTACCGATCCAGCGGCCATCAGGTCGCCGCGCGCCGATTCGACGGCTACAGCCTGCCGATCGGGAGCAACGACGATCGCGCTCGACACCGGGTGGCGCATCGAGACCTTGGCCTCGGACTTTGCCTTGCGCACGGCCGCCAGCACGCTGGCGATCGGCTCCAGTGCCTCGGAGTTGCCGTCGCCGGCGAGCAGCCTCAGCCGGTCGGCCTCGGGCCACCGGGCGGTGTGCACCGAGCCTTCGCGCCACCACGACCACACCTCCTCGGTCACGAACGGCAGGAAGGGGGCGAACAGGCGCAGCAGCGTATCGAGCGCCACCCCCAGCGTCGCGCTGGCCGACAGCGCGCCGGCCTCGCCCTGGCCGCCGTAGGCGCGGTCCTTGACCAACTCGACGTAGTCGTCGGTGAAGTCCCAGAAGAATC
>Ga0114966_10003655_pt1 | contig 13416 bp, 8 predicted proteins | sample M_130207_XF_Meta_FD_87029 | JGI IMG/M metagenome (GOLD analysis project Ga0114966, IMG submission 87029) | Freshwater microbial communities from Lake Montjoie, Canada to study carbon cycling - M_130207_XF_MetaG | ecosystem: Environmental > Aquatic > Freshwater > Lake | place: Lake Montjoie... | reverse complement strand
TAAAAAAAAAAGAAAAAAAAAAAAAACGAGGAAAGAAACTAACAAAAAAAAAAAGAAAAAGTATAAAAAATAAATATAAATATATTCAATATAAACATATTTTTTATTTATATAAATATGTAAGAATATACACACAATTTTAGTACATTTTTAATAACAATTAAAAATTGAAATTATAATTATTAATTTTATTAATATTATATTTGTTAAATAATTGGTTTATGTGTATATTATTTTGATAATTTAATTTATAATTTAAGAATGTCTCAAAAAAAAGTAAAACAATCTATAATTAAAAAATTAAAAAATAATGAGAAAAATAATGAGAAAAATATAGATGAAGAAATAGATTTAAAAATGGAAACAAAAACAGTAAATGAAATTGTAGATGATTTAGATAGAAAAATAGAAGAATCTAAACAAAAACAATCTAGTAATATTCCAAAAAAAAATAATTTTAATTATAATGATAATACATTTGATGTAATTAATACAATTTTAACTCAACATGAAAATAAAGAATTAGTTAATCATCAATATTCTTCTTATGAACAATTCATTGTAAAAGATATAGGTAATATTATAGAACAATTTAATACAAGAAAACTTTATTTTAATTATGATTCAAATGCAAACAAACATAAATTTGAACTTCATATTGACTTTCTTAATTATAATTTAGGTAAACCAACTATTCATGAAAATGATGGAAGTTTTAAAGTTATGAGACCAGATATTGCAAAATTAAGAAATCTTACATATAGTGCTCCTCTTACTTTAAATATTAAACTAACGCGTATTGTGCGTAGTAGTAGTAATACAAATATAAATAATTCAAAATATACAAAAACAAATAAACCTAATGATAAACCTAATGATAGTAATAATATTGATAGTATAAATACTGAAGATGTACCAATTATAGAAACCTATGACCATGAAGATATTAAAGAAGAAATATTTAGTAATATTAATTTCGGACGTATTCCTATAATGGTTCTAGGTTCTAATTGTGTTCTTAATAAAAAAGATGGTACAACTTTAGAACAAAATGGTGAATGCCCTTATGATTTAGGAGGCTATTTTATAATTGGAGGTAATGAAAAAGTAATTATTTCCCAAGAAAGAATTGCAGAAAATGAAGCATTTGTATTTAATAATCAGAAAAAACTTAAAGGTAAAGAAATTGAAATAAGATGTGTATCCGACCAATACTTTAGTGTTGTAACTGCAAATGTTATTCGTAGTCTTTATCGAGATGGTAGTTTAGAATTTGATTTACCTAATTTTAAAAATCCAGTACCAATATTCTTATTAATGAAGGCACTTGGTGTAAATACAGATAAGAAATTATTTGAATATATTGCTTGGAATTTAGAAGATGAAACTGGTAAATTTCTTACAAATTGCTTAAAACTAAGTTTTGAAAAATTAAATAAAATATGTAAAACACACTGTATTGAAACAAATGCAGATACTGTAAAATTTCAAGAAATTATGTTAGGATATTTAAAATATAAAAATATAAATCGTGATATACGAATGAGTCATGAAGATAAAATGGCATATTTAATTAAGCTTCTAGAAGATGATGTTCTTCCTCATATTGGAAAATCATTCAATAAAAAAATAAAGTATATTGGTTATATGTGTAGAAAATTGCTTCTAGTACAACATAATTATATACCTCACGATGATAGAGATGCATATGATAATAAACGTGTAGATACTCCTGGGCGTCTACTTGCAATGCAATTTAGACAATGTTTTAATAAATTAGTAAAAGATATGGTAAAATCAATTACTAGAGAAATTAAAAATAATAAATCACGACGTGATATTTTTGACCTTATTAATAGTAATAATATTTATAAAATAATTAAACCTACTATTTTAGATGGTGGTCTTAAATATGCTCTTGCTACTGGTAATTGGGGTATTAAAAGTAGTGGTAAAGGTAATATAAAAGCTGGTACCGCACAAGTTTTAAATCGCCTCAGTTATCAAAGTTTTGTATCTCATTTAAGACGTGTTAATTCACCAAGTGATAAAACAGGTAGTAATGGAAAAATTGTAAAGCCTAGAAAACTACACGGTACTAGTTGGGGATATATTTGTCCTTCTGAAACACCGGAAGGGCAACCAGTAGGTTTAGTTAAGAATTTAGCATTAACTTCTAAAATTACTACAAATAGTAATAGTATAATAGTAAGAAATTTACTTAGTACTCTTGATATTAAATTATTAGAAGATATAACACCTGCTGAAATATTTGAGAATTGTATTGTATTTGTAAATGGTAATTGGATTGGAGTCCATTCCAATCCAGACTTATTAGTAAAAACACTCAGAAATGAAAGACGTCAAGCTAATATTAATATATATACAGGTATATATTGGAATATAGAAAATAGAATAATAAAAATATATACTGATGCAGGGCGTCTTACAAGACCATTATATATTGTTGAACCTTCAAATAAACTTAGAGTTACAAATGAATATTTTGAAGCATTTAAGAAAACAAATTATTCATTTAATTTCTTAGTTAGTCCTAAATTTTATGAACAAATGCAAGATAAAGGTAATGGTGTTAATGGTGTTAATGGTGTTAATGGTGTTAATGGCTTAAATAATGTAAATACAATTACTTCTCAATTTGGTAATGAAGGTATAATAGAATATATTGATACTAATGAAGTAAATAATACTTATATTGCAATGACAATGGAAGATTTAGATGAAGAACATATTCCATATGTAAATGAATTTACACATTGTGAAATTCATCCTGGATTAATTCTAGGTGCTGTTGCATCAGTAATTCCATTTTCGGATGACAATCAATCTCCTAGAAATTGTTATCAATGCTTGGGTATTAATGAAACTGTATTAATGGCTGATGGTAATAATAAAATGATTAAAGATGTTAAAATAGGAGATGAAGTAATTACTTTTCACCCAAAAACATTAGAAACAAGTATTACTAAAGTAGTAAATCATTTTATTAGACCTAATGATAAACCAGTTTATAAATTAACAACAGTATCTGGAAGCGCAATTATTGCTACCGAAGACCATAAATTTATGTGTAAAGATATAGAAAATGGAATTCAAGAATGGAAAGAAGTAAAAGATATGAGTATCTTTACAACTACTATTGGTGTGTATATAAATTCAAATTCAATATTTGTACCAATTTCTCTTATTGAAAAAGTAGGAGATCAAATGGTAAGTGACATTGAAGTTGAATCAGAAAATCATAGTTTTATTACAAGTAATGGTATATTGTCAAGTAATTGTGCTATGGGAAAACAATCCATTGGACTATTTGCACGTAATTATCAAAAACGTATGGATACTATTGCATATGTTGCAAATAATCTAGAAAGAGCATTAGTCAATACTAAATTTGCAAAGTATATTAATTATAATGAATTGCCTTGTGGTGTTAATGCTATGGTAGCAATTGGTTGTTATACTGGTTATAATATGGAAGATAGTGTATTACTAAATCAAGGTGCAGTAGATAGAGGTCTATTTCGTGCTACTTTTTATAGAACATATAAAGACGATGAAAAGAAAATACAATCTAGCGGTAAAGAAGAAAAATTTGCAAAACCTAATACTAAATATACTCGTGGAACTAAACCAGGTAATTATAATAAATTAGATGAACGTGGTATTATTCGTAAGGATGAATATGTTACTAGTGATGATATTATTATTGGTAAAGTTCTTCCATTGAAGAATAAATTTGATGAAAACGGTCATCAATTATATAAAGATTGTTCTACAAGTTTAAGAAGCAATGAAACTGGGTTTGTTGATAAAGTTTATACTGACCGCAATGCAGATGGTTTTCGATTTGCAAAAATTAGAATGCGTACTGAAAGAACTCCTATTATTGGTGATAAATTTGCATCTAGGTGCGCTCAAAAAGGTACTGTAGGAATGATTTATCCACAAGAACAAATGCCTTTTAATGCAGATGGAATTTCTCCTGATCTAATAATGAATCCTCACGCTATTCCTAGTAGAATGACTATCGGACAATTAATGGAATGCATTTTAGGTAAATCTTGTGCTATATTAGGCGGATATAGTGATTGTACCCCTTTTAATAATATCCCTTATGATAAAATTTGCGATATTTTAGAAGAGAATGGTTTTAACTATTCTGGTGATGAAATTCTATATAGTGGTATAACAGGACAACAAATGGATGTAAAATTGTTTTTCGGACCAACTTACTACCAAAGGCTGAAACATATGGTTTTGGACAAGGTCCATTGTTTTCCGCCCCTTTCACACGAAGTTCTCACTCATAGAGGTTGGCGTTATATTGAACATATTACATTAGAAGATAAAGTAGCAACTTTAAATTCACAAGGACAGATTGAATATCATAATCCTACTGTAGTTCATCATTATCCTGATTATAAAGGTCAAATGTATGAAATTAAAAATGCTAATATAAGTTTAAATGTAACTGCGAATCATCGTATGTATATTTCAAAGACATACGGAAGAAAGCAAATTTGGCAACCTTACCAATTAGTTAAAGCTGAAGATATGTATGGTAAATTCTGTAAATTTAAGAAAAATGGAGAATTAGTTCAATCTGATTATCAATTTGTATTACCAGAATATACAAATATTAAAAATAAAATATTTAATAGTGTTCAAGTTGATATGAATTCTTGGTTAATATTCTTTGGTATTTGGATGGCAGAAGGATGGTCATCTCAAAATCTAAAAGTCTATACAACAGGGATTGCTGTTCATAAACAAAGAGTAAAAGATGCTCTATATCCTGCACTAGATAAATTAGGATATACATATCATGTTCATAATAATAATCTTTCTATTAACAATTATCAATTAAATAAATATATGGGTCCTCTTTCAGTGGGAGCAATCAATAAATCTCTACCTGAATGGGTATGGAAATTAAGTAAATCTCAATGTATTACATTATTAGAATCAATGGTTCTAGGTGATGGATGTTATAATATAAAAAATCCAAATAGAATTATTTATTATACAAATTCTGATAAATTAGCTGATGATGTTATGCGTCTTGCATTGCATTGTGGATGGTGTTGTAATAAAATATTGCATCATCCTGCAGGAAATTCAGCCACTAAAAAAGATGGTGAAGTAATAACTAGCAATGCAATTTGTTGGAGACTAGGTATTATTAAAAACAAATGCGAACCATCAATTAACCACGGTCATACTTATGAACAAGACGTCCAAGTTGAACGCCTTTATGATTATGAAGGTTCCGTGTATTGTATATCAGTTCCTAATGAAGTATTCTATGTTCGACGCGATGGTAAGCCAGTTTGGACTGGTAATAGTCGCTCGAGTGGTCCTGTAGTACAATTGACTCGGCAACCTGCTGAAGGACGTTCTCGAGATGGAGGATTACGCTTCGGAGAGATGGAGAGAGATTGTTTTATTGGAGAAACTCCAATATCGAGTGTAAATGGTCTTTCCATCAAAATAAAAGATTTTGAAACTCAAACGTTTGATTTATTAGGATGGAATCAAGAGAAAAATGGAATGACTACATCTAAAAATACAAATTTCCTATACAAAGGAGAAAAAGATTGTGTAGATGTCTATTTAGAAGATGGACGTAAAATAACTTGCACACCAGAACATAAAATACTTACATCCGCGAATGAATGGGTTAAAGCAAATGAATTAAAAGTAAATGAAATGCGATTAAAATGTAGTGTTAAATACCCTACTATTGATATTCGAGAAGAAATTGCATTATGTAATAATTGGGAATTTAAAATTAGTGATAATTTAATTCTTAAAACTAATACTCAAGAAGAATATTTCAAGTCAATGGCATTTGCTAGAATTCTTGGATATTTAATAACTGATGGTCATATTGATAAGAAAACTAATGAAGGTTATATATATTTAGGTCATAAATTAGATGTTGAAAAAGTATTAGTAGATATTAAAATATTTACACCTATTACACAAACTAATTTTATAGATAGAAATACTTTCCGTTTAAAAATACCATTAGACTTAATTAAAAATATAATTAGTATAAAAGGTATTGTACGTGGTAATAAAGTAAAACAACCATCACAATTACCAGAATTCATATTAAAAGATGATTGTCCTCTACCAATAGTTAGAGAATTTCTAGCTGGAATGTTTGGAGGTGATGGTCACACTTGCTATATTAGTAAAAATACATTTACATCTGTATCATTTTCAAAGAGTAAGAATATAATTCATATTGATTCATTAAAAACAATGATGGAAAATATTAAAAAATTATTGGCTAGACTTGGAATTATTAAAGTTACGATACAAAATCAAAAAGTAAATACTAAATCCAAAACTAGAGAAAATGAAGATGATAAAAATTATGAAATAGTATTACATCTAGATATTAGTGAACTGATACCTTTCTATGAAAAACTTGGATTTCGTTATTGTTGTCATAAGAACCAAAGACTTGAAGCTGCAGTAGCATATATGAGATTACGAACAAATGTAACTCGTCAGAAGACTTGGATTATAAATAGAATAAATGAACTTACTGATTATAAGAAATTAAAAACAGAAAATCCTACTAAAATAGTAGGTACAACAAAAGCTGCTAAACAGGCACTTGACGAATTAAAGAAATTGGAACCAATCCTACATCCTTGTTCTATTCCTAGTGGACACGATATTTTAGAATATTTAGTAAATGAGCGTGAAGGTGGTAAATTTGCAAGTTCTAAGTTTATTAGTTCTACTGATTTCTTAGAAAGTATTGGAGCAATTGAATGGTTTAATACAGCTTTTCAAAAAGCCGTACCAAAACGTGATGAAGATAATTTACCTGATGAAGTAGAAGAAATAGAAACTATACCATCAAATAACTATGGTGTAAATCAAGATACAGAAGTTATACCTACAATGAATTTAAAAGTAATTGATATTCGTCCAGCTGGATTTCATAAAGTGTATGATATTCAAGTTGATAAAGAAGAATCTTTCTTAGCTAATGGTGTAGTAGCACATAATTGTATGATTTCTCACGGAGCTATGGGTTTTCTTAAAGAAAGAATGATGGATGTTAGTGATATTTTCACAGTTCATGTTTGTAAGGAATGCGGATTATTTAGCATTGTCAATCCAGATGATGAAAATGGAACCCGTTCTTGCGGAAGCTGTGAAAATTATTCTCAATTTATGGAGCTTAGAGTTCCATATGCTTGTAAATTACTTATGCAAGAATTGGAAGGAATGATGATTACTCCTCGATTCAATATTCATAGTACTTAAAACTATTTATTGTTAAGTAAATATATTATAAAAACTAAAAATATTATAAAAACTAAAAATATTATAAAAACTAAAAATATGTAAATAATACTTATATATTTTAATAATCAATAATAACAATTATCTTTTTAGTTAATTTTTTTTCATCTTTTTCATCTTTTTCACTTTTGATATGATTTTCGACTATTGTATTATCTTTACTATCTTCTTTTCTATCTTCTTTCAAACCATCTCTAGACATATTTTTTTTGGTGACTTTCTTTTTTTTAGGTATTATAGTTATTTTAGGTAGTTCTATAGTACTAATTTTTTTATAATAATTTAAAAGCTTTTGTTCTTTATCTTTTATGCTTTTACTAAAACTATAAGGTTTATTCATTTTATAATTTATATTTTTAATTTTATTTGTATCTAGATATATATTTATATATTCTATATTTTTATTATATAATAAATTTACAAATTTAAGCAATATAAATAATTACTTGTAATAGTATATAATTACTATAATTACTATAATTACTATAATTACTATTTACTATTTTATTATAATTGTATCTAGATACATAAATATAAATATAAACATAAAATGTCAAAAGCCATTGGATGGGATATAGGTATTAAGAATCTAGCATATTGTATTCTAGAATCTAATATAGAATCTAATTTAGATAATTCAAATACATTAGATAATTTATTTACTTTTAATAATCATAAATATAATATTTCTAAATGGGCTGATATTAGTCTAGTATCACAAATTGAAAGTAATCTTGCTACATCAGGAGAGGTTAGTCATATTAATAATACTTTAATTTGTTGTGGAACTAAGAGCATTTCTAAGAAGAAAATTAAAGCTAATACTGAAACTAATACTGATTCTGAATCTTCTATATGTGGTAAAAAAGCTTTCTATGCTAAAGAAGAAGTATCTCCAACTGGAGAATATTCAGGATTATGCAAAACGCATTTTAAGAAATTAAAAATAGCTAGATTACCAATATTGAGTGTTAAAAAATGTTGGGCTGAAGGTTGTAGTTCAAAACCAGTTCAAGTATTAAAGTCTCACATATTTAAAGGTTTTTGTAAGAAACATATTAATGAAATGCATAAATCTAAGACCCATACTGATGCAGATTTTTTCAAAATAAATCACTCAAAAACAACCGCTAAAATTGATATTAATCAATTAGGAATTGCATTATTTCAAGAATTAAATAAATTAAAAGTTGATATTACAATGCCAGATATAATATTACTTGAAAATCAACCAGTATTGAAAAATCCTACTATGAAATCTATGCAAATGTTTATATATTCTTTTTATTTAATGAGTATTCTAGATTCAAGTATAGAATTATCTAAGAAAAAATTACAATGTTATTGTGCTAGTAAAAAATTAGATATGATTAAATTTTTACCTGAAGAAGAACAAACTAGAATTAATACATTTATTGATACAGTTAATAATCCTTATCAAAAAAATAAAAAAATGTCAATAATGATGGTTGAAGTATTACTACAAAATAATGCAAAATGGTTGTCATTTTTTAAATCACATCCTAAACAAGATGATTTAGCAGATTCATTACTAATGACATTACATTACTTTACGAGGGCTTCAGTTACGAGGGCTTCAGCCCCTCGAGCTCCCTTGTCGAGGGCTTCAGCCCCTCGAGCTCCCTTGAATGATAATGAAAATGAAAAGGAAAATGAAAATAAAAAAGAAAATAAAAAAGAAAATAAAAAAGAAAATAAAAAAGAAAATAAAAAAGAAAATAAAAAAGAAAATAAAAAAGAAAAAGGTAAATTAGGACTTAAACCTTCTAAAATACCAATAGTAGATGCAGAAAGTAGTTCTATGATAGAAGATAAAAAGTCAAAAAGGAGAAATAGATTAATAAATAATGCTAAACATAAAAAATATAATGATAGTAATGATGAATAATTTTGTAACAATATATATTTTAATTATTTTTTAGTAAGTTTATATCCAGATAACCCCCAATATATAATTGCAATAAATAAATATGTACCTCCAGTAAAAAAAGCTGCTAATGCGTGTAATATATTGTCACCTGATATTTTATAAATACAATAAATAAATATCAGAAATATTATAAAAAAAAGAAACAACACAATTATTAAAAATGTTACAATTCCTGTACCAATATTAGCAAGATGAGTAACATCAATAAAATTTGATTTTTCATTAAAAAGAAAACTACTAAATCCAAACATTAAAAAATTTTTTACAGATTCATAATTCATTTTAAATATTTTAAAAATTCAATTATTTAATACTTGAAATTATTTAATACTTGAAAAATATTTTATTTTTGTTTTTATTATATTATATAAATATTTTAATTTTTAGTAAATATTATAAACATAAACATAAAAATATTATTTAAAATAATAAAAATAATAAAAATAATAAAAATAATAAAAATAATAAAAATAATAAAAATTGCGTAAATAATTACATATTTCTTTAGGTGTTTTTAATTAATATAAAAGATAATATACAATATATAATATATAAAAGATAATACATAATATATAATAAACACTATATACTATATAAAAATATACATTATATAAACAAGTTATAAAATGGATTCATATGATATTGATTTAGAAGATTTAGATTTAAAAAGTGTAGATATTAATTCTAGTTCATCTAATAATATTCCAACATCACCAGGTAGTTTTAAAAATGTATCTTTTAATTCAACTAGTTCTTTTAAACCAGTACAGTCATTTTCACAAAATCCAAATTTAACAATTTCTAGTAGCAATAATGACCCAATGCCATCATTTGGAGGTCTGTCAAGTGATAAAGAAGTCGATTTTGGATTAAATTTGTTAGTAAATAAGAAAAAACAAAGACCTGAATCTGAAATTACTAAGTTAGGTCAAAATTCCAATAATCCGAGTCCTTCATTTAATAATAATAAAAATAGTTTTAATTCTTTCAATAGTTTAACTAATGATAATTCAATGCCTACCAATATTAATTTAGATAATCTAGATAATACTGAATTTTTGCAAAATTCTTTATTTGATGATAATTTTACTAATATAGATCTTGATAAAGAATTGAATTCTATGGATTTAAATGATATTTCATCTACTAAACCTAGTATGAGTGGTCCTAGTCTTCCTAATTTTGGAAGTTCAAATACTAATAGTTTTAATAGTAATAATTTTGGTAGCTCTACTAATACAAATAATACAAATAATACAAGTAATAATGGATATACAGGTGGTTCTATTAATACTGGTGGTGTATCAAGTACTGAAAATTTGTCTTTCGAAGAAATTCAAAAACGCAAGTTTGATTTACTTTGTAAGTTTGAACGTTTAAGAGATAAGGGAGTAAAGTTACCTAAGACTTTTTCAATGTCTAGTAGTTATGAAGAAATGAACCAAGAATATGAACGTTTGGTATATCACCGAAAAATGGAAAATAGTGTAAAAATGCAGAGGCGTATGTTAGTATCTTTTGCATCTATGGCAGAATTTGTTAATAATAAAACTGGAAATCCATTTGATGTAAATTTGGATGGATGGAGCGAACATATGAACGAGGAAATAAATAATTATGATGAATGTTTTGAGGAACTCTACGATAAATATAAAGAAAGCGCGAATATGGCTCCTGAATTGAAGCTAGTTTTTATGGTAGCTAGTAGTGCTTTCTGGTATCATATTTCTAATAATATGGCTAAGTCTGTAATGCCAAATATGGATATGAATAAGATTTTTAAACAAAACCCTGATTTAATGAATCAATTTAAGAATGCAGCAATGGGTTCAATGAGTCAAACAAATCCAGGATTTACAAATTTAATGGGTGCTATGGGAGGAGGGCCTCCTAAATATAATCCAATGGGAAGTCCTCCCTTTTCAAACCCTAGAGATGCACCTCCAAGAGGTTCTACAAATATAAATTCAACTGATGATATTGATGCTCTTATAGATAGTATAAATGGATAAATTAAATACTATTTATTTTTATTAATTTTTTTATTAATTTTTTTATTAATTTTTTATTAATTTTTTATTATAATTTATATAAAAATATTATATCTATATAAAGAGATAAACAAAAATGATTGATAAATATATAGTTGCATTAACTGGTTTTGTAGGATATATCATTATATCATATTATTCATTTGAAAAAATTATCATTAATACCAAAGGAAATATTTCAAATTTAATAAATAATCTAGTATTATTAATTTCAACATTATTATTATCTATATATTATTATAATCTGGTTGTTAATAATATAAATGATGTAAATAATAGTAATCAAAGACATATTAAAATATTCGGACATTTCTTATATGTTGTAAATATATTAATGATTTTAATTCCACAAACAGATACAGTTATTCAAATATTTGACATATTTGGTTTTATTGGTCATAGTTTATTAGTATATTCAGCATATAATTATAGTTCAAATATACCTGGTATAATACAATTAATATTATATTTTACTTTCAAAATATATCATTATTTTAATAAAAATAGATTAATGACATTTTGTTATATATTACTACTTATAAACTATATAAGTTTATTCATAATAGATTATTTTATCAGTGATGATAGTAAATTAAAAGAGTAAAAAAAATTTATAATATATAATATTTTTTATAATTAATTATCTTTGAGGCATTAAACCATTAGAATTATTCATTACATTCATATTAGGAATAGGTGGATTTGCAATGTCATATTTATGTACTAATTCTTTAGCTATTAAATATTCTTCTTTAGTAATAGGTGAATTATTTTGAGCTGGTAATATACATAAACTGCTATTTTCATTAAATACTGTATTAACTAAAACAATAAATCCTATTGTAATAACTCCAGCTACTACTAAATCACGTGTCCCCATCCATAATACAAGAAATATGAGAAAACGTCTAGCAAATTTATGATTCAAAACTTTATGCATAAATTCACCTACTTCATTACCAATATATCTAGCACCTAAATTAATTAATAAAATCATTAATCCTAACATATATTTATTACCACTAAGACCCATTGTAGCTATTGCTAAAACTGATGCATTACCCGCAGGTAATGTAGCTGTAGAAGTCGTAGCTAAAGCAGGTATAATATTTGACATTTTTTTTATTTTTTTATTTTGGTTTTTATTTTTCTAATATAATGATATATAATAATGATATCTAATAATGATATATATAATTATAATTATAATTAACAAATAAAAAAAATAAAAAAAATAAAAAAAATATAATTAAACTATAAAAACTATAAAAACTATAAAAACTAAAAAACTTAAAATAATTATTATGCATTCAAAGGATAAAAAACAGTTCCGCAAGTTCTAGCTTGTTCTCCAGAATAAGTAGCACATTGAGCTAAAGGTGGTCCATATTTTGTTAAGTTTTGTGGGCTATTTTTAAAATCATATCTACAACCTGTAATATCATATCCATCACGACTAGGAATTCCAACTTGATTAATATATTCAGGATTAGTAGATGTTTTTAATCCACAACCAATAGGTTCTATTTCATTAGATATTTTATTTATTTCTTCTTGAGTAATAGGTTCAAATGGTTTAATATTTTTATTAGGAAATGGTTTAGTATTATTATAAATAAATTCTGATTCACTTTTGTTTAAATTATTACTAAGTGGTTTTATATCAGTAAAATTACCTTTTTTATTATTTTTTATATAAACAGATAGGTACAGAACTGCAAATGCTAAAATAATTCCACTTGAAATATCAATTAATAAAACTAATATTACTAATAAAATAAGAAGTATGTAATTTAAAGAATCAGTAAATAATTTTTTAAGAACAGGAACATTTTTAAATATATTATCTGTAAATGTAACTATTAGAATAACTATAAATGATAATAAAAAATTATTAATATTACAAGTATAAGTCATATTTATTAAATTAATTTAATTTAATTAATTTAATTATTTATAAATATAAACTATTATTTTTATTAAATACTATTATTATATTAGTTATATTTTTATTGTAGAATAATTATTTAATTATTTATTTTACAAATAAATAAAAATAAT
>Ga0114966_10003651_pt1 | contig 13435 bp, 23 predicted proteins | sample M_130207_XF_Meta_FD_87029 | JGI IMG/M metagenome (GOLD analysis project Ga0114966, IMG submission 87029) | Freshwater microbial communities from Lake Montjoie, Canada to study carbon cycling - M_130207_XF_MetaG | ecosystem: Environmental > Aquatic > Freshwater > Lake | place: Lake Montjoie... | reverse complement strand
GTCCGCGTTATACAAAGTATTGGGCGAGGCATTAGACGAGCAGAGGACAAGGACTTTGTCCAAATCTGGGACGTTACCAGTACGTGTAAGTTTGCCAAACGGCACCTTACAGCAAGGAAGAAATTTTACAAGGAAGCCAAATATCCATTTACATTAGATAAAGTGGATTGGCAAAAATAAGGAATTATGCAGATATTAACATTAGAAAACAAACTTTTTTCATTAAATAATTTACCTGATGAGGTAGATGAGAATACAAGATTCGCAGTTTTAGATAACAGTGATCCAAAAGAACCAGACTTCTTTTTTATGCCTCTAATATTTTTAGAGTCGTTCAATAGTCCAGCAATGGTTCTTAGAATTGGTAATCAAGAAATTGCCATGCCCATTGATTGGAGCATAGCAGTAGGATATGCATCAAGTGGATGCGATGTGGAAATATTACCATTGACCAGTTTAAATGATCGGGGGTTTGATGCATTAATCTTTAATCCATTGAGTAGTTTTAGAGTAGAGTTTAGAAAGATTGAAATTGTAAACTTTTATAACGATGTCAAATGGTACTTTCCTAAAATGAAAAATAATCAACTATTAGCAACTCCGCTAAGTACTGATCACAAACCAGAATGTGCTTACTTTGTCAAAGAGATAAGTAGACAAAGTGAAATAATCGACGTTAGTAAGATTTTATAGGATAGTAGTATGGCAGATATAATTGATGATGCTCAAGAATTTGAAGAGCGTAGAATAGCAGAGGCTTTGGCCAAAAGAATGAAAGTTCCAGAAAAAACTGGACTTTGTTTGGCCTGTGACGAACCAATCACACAGGGTGTATTTTGTGATTCAGATTGCAGAGAGTTTCATGAAAGAGCTGATCGCATTAGAGCAATAAGGGGACAAAAATGAAAGCAGGTAAAGTGTGGGGAGTAACTGAACTCCTTGAAGCAAACGGTGTGCTGGAGTTTCATCGTATTGAAGCCCAAGCAGGCGGAACGTGTAGTAAACACACGCACAAATATAAATGGAATGGCTTCTTTGTTGAGAAGGGCAAAATGATTATTCGTGTTTGGAAGAACAATTATGATCTAGTGGACGAAACTGTATTGACTGCTGGGCAGTATACAAAGGTAGCTCCTGGAGAATATCATCAGTTTGAAGCCATTAAGATTGTGTTGCATTTGAATTGTACTGGGCAGAGTTTGACCACAACGATATTGAAAGGGAAACAGTAGGGTTTGCTAAATGACTATCGTTTTTTCATTTGTAGGTAGAAAACGTCCTATTGATGAATGGGATTTTCTATTTAATGAGTTAGGTTGTACTAATGTGTCTTTTAAAGACGATGATAACACTTGGTATTTGGATCCTAAATTTAAAAATCAAATACAAGATAAATTAGATAAACACGGCCCGCCTGATATTTCTTTTGGACAAAGTATGGGCGGCTGGGCCGCATTGTATTACCAACCCCAAATACAAGCAAATCAAATTATAGCATTTAACCCCCAAGCTACAACAATATCTAAAGAGGTTGAAGACATTGGTGGTGTAAAAGCAGACCAGTGGGCAATTGATCTTGAGAATATAAATGGATGCCGCTTGCCGTCACCAGATGGTAGAGCAACTATATATTTTGGAAATCATAAAGAGGATGGCCACGGTGATCACGGGCACAGACTTATTATTGAATCTGCTGGATATAAAACAACTATACTAAACACAATTAAACCATGGTCTCATAATATTATTGGAATATTGCATCATGAAGGCCGATTATTGGATATAATGCATCAACATATTAAGACATAATGGAAAATGTGATTAAGAAATTAGATGGATTTTCTGGAAGTAAGGTTTATTTGATTGAAAATTCAACTCATCTATTTGTTAGAAAAATTAATAATGTTGATAGAAATTATGAACGACTAACTGTTTTAAAGGAACAAGGATTTAAAGTACCAACAATTTATAGTAAAATAGATTGTCAATTAGATATGGAATACATCCATGGTTTGGATTTAAAAACTTATTTAAAATCTAGAACCCCAGAGCACTTGATTAATTTTATTAAAGAAACTGTTAATAGATTGTCTACAAATTCTGTTGAAAAAGATTATACTGATGTTTACTATTCAAACTTAAAAAATATTAAACTTCACCCATTGATTCCATTTTCAATAGATGAGTTGATTGATAGATTGCCTAAAAAATTGCCACAATCAATGTATCACGGCGATTTTACATTAGAGAATATTATATATTCAGATCTTGATGACTTTTATCTTATTGATTGTGTAACTACCACATACGATTCTTGGGTGTTTGATATTGCTAAGATGCGACAAGATTTAGAATGTAAATGGTTTGTAAGAAAAGAACATTTAAAATTAGATGTTAAATTGGAATATATACAAAATAAAATTTTAGATGAATTCCCATTAGCAAACAATGACTATTTGCTAATTTTAATGTTGCTACGTGTTTGGAACTACACTATTCCAAAAACTAAAGAACAAAGATTTATTTTAGAGAATATAATAAAATTATGGAAATAATTATACCCGCCGCAGGATTATCTACAAGATTTCCTAATATGCGTCCCAAATATACGTTAACTGACTATACGGGAAAAATGATGATTGAAAAAAGTATTGAACCATTTTTAAATAATTATAATATAACTATTGGTATTTTAAGAGAACACGAAACTGCTTACAATATAACTCGTTATTTAAATAATGAGTTTCCTAATATAAATGTTGTTATTTTAGAAGAACGTACAAACGGTCCAGCTGAGACTGTATATAAAATTATTAAACAATCTAAAATAGATTTATCATCTGGTATTTTAATTAAAGATTGCGATAGTTATTTTAATCATGATATAAGTGATGGTAATTATGTATGTATTTCTACTATTGCTGAACATGAAGTATTAAAAAGATTATCATCAAAAAGTTTTATTATTTCCAACGATCAAGGAATTATTACCAACATTATTGAAAAAGAAGTAATATCAAATAAATTTTGTGTTGGCGGTTACAAATTTGAATCTGCAAAATTATTTTGCAATACTTTTGAAAATTTACAACATAGAGATGTAGGAGAAATATTTGTCAGTCATATAATTGAAGACTGTTTAAATAATCACAAAATATTTTTAGAAAAACACGTAACAGATTATATTGACGTAGGGACTGCTGAAGAATGGTTTTTGTTTAATGATAAGTCTTGCATTTTCTGTGATATTGACGGAACAATAATTAAAGCACAACCTAAAGGCAGTTATGGAGATGATCCATCTCCATTAACTGAAAATATAAAAAGAATAAAAGCCCTCATAGACTCAGGATCTACAATCATATTTACAACAGCACGACCTAAAAAATATGATGACAGAACTAAAGAAATATTAATGTCTTTAGGATTTAAAGATTTTAATTTAATCAGCGGATTGCCAAATAGCAAACGAGTATTAATTAACGACTTTAATGAGGCCAATCCTTACCCAAGAGCTATTGCTGTTAACATAAAAAGGAATTCAGATAATTTAAAGGATTATTTATGATTGCACTAATTTATAACGGCGATGTTAGGTTTAATCAAAATGTAGTTAAACAAAATCATCAAATACTTATAGATAGATTAAAAGATTTTGGTGAGGTTACAACATATAATTTTACAAAAAATGACCCTAATAGACCAGTTTGCCCATATGATGAGGGTGGTTTAGATACAGCAGATCAAGGAACATATCGTCGAGCAGCCGGTGGCGCTGTACAAGTATGGGATTTTATTCAAAGTGTTGAAAGAACAGTAGAGCCTATTATCATTAGAATGAGAACTGATTCGTGGTTTACTGATGACAGTATTGAAATTATTATAAAAGAAATGCAGGATATTGTAGATAAAAAAGCAGGAGTTTATTTCTTTGGGTCAGATTTAATTAATGACAATGCTGGTAGAAAATATAAAAAAACATACTTGTCACATGTTGATGAGAACAATATAATACCAAACACTGTACAGGATTTTATTATTATAGGACGTAGAGAATGTATTATTAGTTTAGAAAAAATAAATGCAAAACTATCACAATTGAATGGAAATAAATTGCGAAGCGGTAATAAATTATTTCGATGGGTTGTTGTTCAAAATAGTATTGCCGCAACAGTAATTTGCAATATATTTTTAATTAGAAAACATTTTAATTTATATCCTACAGATATAGAAATATATTGGGAATATATAAACAGTTATAATAACGGTAAAAAGCCAGATTTAATAGATCCAGCACTTGCGTATTATCATTCTTGGAAAGAGACTATCAAATGATTGCAATCATTTACACAGGGTTTGATCGTTTTAGAGATGTTGTGCAATCAACGCATGACCGATTGTTTGATAGTTTAAGAGCTATAGACGAAATACAAATATATAATTTTACCAAACCTAATAAAGATAGGCCGTTTTGCAAATACGACAAGCACGATGCACGTGGCGCAATTCAGTTATTTGATTTGATATGGGCGATTGATTCTATACCTGAAACATTTTTTATAAAAATTAGAACTGATATTTGGTTCACTGACGACGCAATAAAAGCAATTGTTGACGAGTTTCATAAAGTTAAAATGGGTGAGCAAGATATGTCTTTATTGGGCTGGCATTTTCATAGCTGGGATTTTAACCAACCTTATGGAAAAATGTCTGCGGCAGAAGCAGGAAAGCACACGCAGGATTTTGTTGTAATTGCTAAAAAAGAAACAATAGATACAACAGAAAATATCTTTGAAAAAATGGATATCAGAGAAAAGAGTGGAATTAGCGGACTATACACTGGAAATAACGTTATTAGATATATCATAAAAAATCTTAACAATGCATATACTGTTAAAACTCATATGTATCTAATTAGGGACGGCATAACTACTAACAGTAATATTGATGAAATTGTTGCCGCGTATATGGCATCATACGGTGGCAAAGGCAAAGCTCACCCGTATCGAGATTGGTATAAAGCAAAACGAGGAATAAAATGACAACACTAATTAATGATGAATATAAGAAACAACTTCAAGAAATGCATCAAAAACCTAAAATGTTTTATAGAGGAACAAAGGTAGCATCAAAACTTGAAGATTTTCTTAAAACATATAATCCATCAAGTCTAATAGACTTTGGATGCGGCAAGGGTGATTTGCACAAACTATTAGGTGAAACGATCCCTAAAGTAACAGGATATGACCCTGGTATGCCTGAGTTTGAAAATTTACCTAACGATACTTATGAAGTATTAGTATCAACAGACGTATTAGAACATATTGAACCAGAAATGATAGATGAAACACTTAAAGCAATTAATAATCTTTTTACAAAATCTTGTTATCTTTTAATTGCCAGTTATCCTGCTAAAAAGCATTTGCCAGACGGCCGAAACGCTCATTTAATAATTGAAAGTTTTGATTGGTGGAAAAATAAATTAGAAACGTTTGTCAACGGAAAAATTGTTTATACAGTCAACACTCCTGTAGTAAAGACACCTAAAAGAGGTCCGTCATTACATGGACATGAATATATCTTTGTTATAGAAAAATGAAATCAAACTACTACGACAAATCCGTACAACTTGGTACAGAGTTTCAAAAAAATAATCCTAAGAATTGGGCAGGATATGATGTGGTCAAGTATCAAGATCAAATCAAAGATCTAGTACAAAGATACAACGCTAAGACTATACTAGACTACGGTTGTGGTAAAGGGTTGCAATACACTGAAAAATTACCTTGGGGCATGGTCAACGGTGTTGAACTGCCCGTAGATCAATGGACTACCTTTGACGAATGGCTAGGTGTTGAGGTATACAAGTACGATCCCTGTGTTCCAGGATTAGATGTACCGCCACCTGACAATATGAAGTTTGATGGTGTTATATGTACACAAGTGCTACAAACTATTCCAGATGCTGATATACCATGGGTATCACAAAAACTATTATCACATACTAACAAGTTTTGTTTTGTCAGTTTAAATTTCCAAAATGTTGCAAAAAAGAAAAAGTTCTTTTATGATCCTGAATTATTTAAAGAGCCACGTACAAGAGAGTTTTTTAAACAGTATTTTGCAAATTGGCCAAAGGAAAAATTATTTTGGTGGTGGAAAGATCGTATGCATTACACAGGATGGATTGATGATCAACTAACTGGCACTTGGACTGACTTACCAAAAGAATGGGTTGGCAAGTATGCATACGTTGAAAGTATATACGGATAACATATGGGCGCACTTAAACCTGGAGCAACTTACATATACGAGCGAAATGGTGATGAGGTATATGCCCGCGAGTTTGGCGAAAAGGATCGTACATTGATTGGCTACAAATACGAGATGGAAAATAAACCAGACCCTCGCACCAATGACGGTAGGCCACTACACGAACACATAATGGAAGACAAGATGTGGGGTGAGATTCGGAGAGAAGCACGAACCAATATCACTTTACAAAAGGCCCTGGATCGTGCTATAATGATATATAGGCTTAGCAAGGATAAACCATTATGAGTAAGTTAGCACTAAAAGATATATTGGAAGCAGTGGATCAAGGCGGCAGAGATCTTTGGGATTTGTTTGATGAAGAACAAAAGAAAGATGTGAAATTCTTCTTGCTTAATAGATATGTTAGTAGTGTAAGGACCAGCAACAGAGAAGTACAAGAACACTTTGTATTGGCCACAAATGAATATTTTAACAAGCATTGGAACTTGTTGTACAAACATCCAAAGCTGTTGTGGCAACTGCTGTGTTGCTGTGGTTATGAAAACAAACAGGCATACTTTCATGAATGGATTGGCAATAAAAAGAAAGCTGGCGAAGGTAAAAAATTAAAACTACTACAAGAGATGTATCCCAGTAGAAAGATGGATGAATTAGAAATGCTAGCAGATATGATGACTACCAAAGAGCTAAAACATCTAGCAGAAGAACAATGTTGGGACGATAAAAAAATTGATAAGTTTTTCTAATGTTACAGTTAAAAGTGATTGATCAACCATACATTTGTGAACACTGCAAAAGTAAATTCTCTAAAGAAAAAACTTTAGTTGTGCATATGTGTGAACAAAAGCGTAGGCATCTTGCCAAAGGTGAGAAACATGTTCAAATTGGATATCAAGCATATGTTAGGTTTTATCAAATAGCACAAAAGCAAGATAAGATTAAAACATATGATGAATTTGCACACAGCTCTTACTACAATGCATTTGTTAAGTTTGGTAGCTTTGTTAGTAATGTCAATCCCCTATACCCAGATCAATACATTGACTATGTTGTTAAAAGCGGAGTTAGATTGGATCATTGGTGCAGAGATGGATTGTATGAACAATATGTGTTGCATTTGATTAAAACAGAAAGTGTTGAGACTGCTCTACAAAGAAGCATTGGCCACATGATGGAATGGGCAGACAATAACAACAGCGTGTGGCATCACTATTTTAATTATGTAAGTGTCAATAGAGCAGTATTTGATGTTAAGGATGGAAAGGTAAGTCCTTGGTTGTTGTTAAACTGTAGCTCAGGAAAGAAATTGTTATCCAACTTCAGTGATGAACAATTGGCAGCGATAAGTACAATGATTGATCCGCCATATTGGATCAAGCAGTTTAAGAAGTTAAGTGACGATGTAGACTTAGTTAGGCAAGTTGCCAAGGAGTCAAACCTATGAGTCCAGAACCAGTTCCACTAAACATGGAAGTAATAGTAAGTGAAGAAGACCTAGCAGTATATGTAAAGTTTACAGGATTTGATGATGTAGATTTTGCCAAGCAATGGGCAGATAGAATGGTAGATGAGTTACCATTAAAACTTTTTGAGTCAGAGATAAAACACTAATGCCAGATATTGATATTGACTTTGCTGATAGAGATCTTGCTCTTAATAAACTAGAGCACGTTAAGGCCATGCGGCTTGCAGACTCGAGCCCAGTTGCACATGCCACAGGCATTTATGCACATCGTATTCCCTATGATCCCGTTAACAACATTGCGGGTATTGATTATAAAACAGCAGAAGATCGAGGTTATTTTAAAATAGACTTTTTAAATGTTGGTGTGTATGAACATGTACGAGATGAAGCGCATTTGATAAAACTTATGGAGACAGAACCATTATGGGATCTACTACAGGACGACAGTTTTACGAGTTTGTTGTTTCACATAAACGGGTATGGAGACTTGCTACGCAAGCAGAAGCCAACGAGTATCTTAGAACTGGCCGTGTGCCTAGCTTTGATCCGCCCAGGCAAGCGATACCTACAAGAGATGACGAAGATAGATATTATGGAACAGATATGGGAGAAACCAACGACTGGTGAGTACCATTTTAAGAAGAGTCATGCTGTGGCCTATGCCACAGCCATAGTGGTGCAGATGAATCAGATCTGTGAAAGCGTCAGTTACGGGTATAGTTAACGTTTGCGTACCAGTTGAACGCTTTTTCGTTTGATGCGTCTAACTGATAAGTTTAGTAAATTAACAACTGGTCCCAGTAATATACGCACATCTTTACTGTTAAAAGTCTTAATACAGTATCGAAAAGGTTCTATTTCACGGCGAAGAAATATGTTTATTGGGATTTGTCTGTTACTTTCCCACCACCATGTTTCACCTATTTCTAAAAATATGGTCTTTTCATCAGGCGTTTTAATAGCATCAATGTCGTAAAAGCTGGTCACGTATTGATCCTGATTTATAATGATACCGACGTACTCTAACTCCCCGTAGTTAATGACGCTAATAAAGGGTAATTGTTGTTCTGTGGTCTGTCTTAGTTTAACCATATAAATATATGTTGAGGCTTCCAATGCAAAAAATTTCAAGTTATTTATATTCAAATCGAATCCAACTCATGGCAGATGTGATAGTGTTGGACTCGGCCTACCCTGTGGAGTGGAAAATTGTGTACCAAAGACCAATAAAAATTTATAAAGGCGTGGACAACGTCATTGAACTAGATGTTAAGAACGCTGATCAAAAGCGCATAGACATTTACGGTAAGACAATCAAGTTTGTAGTCATGGATCAAACTGATAAAGAAGTTAACACATACACTGCCACTGTGCTGGATGATGGCAGTAGTATAGGTGTTAAGGGGTTGGCCAAGGTAACGATCAGCGCCGCAGACACAACTGCATTGCAAGCACAGTATTTGAAGTTTAGTGTGTACATGCTCAACAGCAACTCAACCAAGACACTACTATATGGTGACTCAAGGTTTGGCGCACACGGCACACTTGAACTACTTGGTGGAGTGTTGCCAGTAACACGACCAATACAACGTTACGATGACTTCCAACAAGAAACAAACTATCAGGGATTGGCCATATCAGATAGGATCATAACACACTACAGTAGCGCAATACCAGTTAAATATTATGAAGCAGTGCCAACTACCACTGTTGATGTATCTGTATCGGTAACTGGCTTTATTGGTTCCGTTACTATTCAAGCAACCAAAAATATTGTAACCGGACATGAAGCGTTCCTACATCCAATAACGATTCAAACTCAAACATTTACTACAGCTAGAAGTACTCCGGTGTTGTTTACCGACATTGATATAACTGACTACACTTACATACGAGTTAGTTACATCAAGACAACCGGAACTGTTGACTTTTTCACTGTAGCCAGTTAAAATAAGGCATATGAGCCTTATCGCTGACACACTACTAGCCTACTTACCTCCCAAGCGAAAACACACCCCTAGTGGGTGGATTAGTTTCAATGCGCCTTGTTGTGTACACAATGGCAATAACATTGACAAGCGTATGCGTGGTGGCTTTATTGTGAATGGTGGCGATGCTGTCAGTTATCATTGCTTTAACTGTGGATTCAAAAGCAGTTGGCAACCTGGAAGATTGGTTGGACCAAAACTTAAGAATCTAATGCGTTGGCTCAGTATCCCCGACGATCTCATTAACAAAATGGTATTTGATGCCATGCGTGTTAAAGAAGATTCTGAATTGGGAAGTAAACTACAACTGGTACCCACATTCACTCCTAGAGCATTGCCCTTAAACAGTGAACCCATTGAACATTGGTTAGAAGGCAAAGTGAACAAACATCTAATGCCCGTGTTGGAATATATCAACAGTAGAGCATTATACTTGGAAGATTATCCATTTTATTGGAGCAATGATCTAGGATTTAGAAGTAGGCTCATAGTTCCGTTTTATCATAACAAACAAATTGTGGGTTGGACTGCCCGTAGTGTTAATGGACAGACGCCCAAGTATCTAAGTGAGCAACAGCCTGGCTATGTGTTTAACCTAGATAGACAGCACTGGGATCGCAAGTATGTTATAGTGTGTGAAGGACCGTTTGATGCTATCAGCATTGACGGAGTGGCCTTATTGGGCAGTGAGATCAAGCAGGGTCAACACTTGCTGATCAATCAACTACAGAGACAGATCATACTGGTTCCAGACAGGGATGCCGCTGGAGAGAAGACTGTGGAACAGGCAATTGAATTTGGGTGGAGCGTGAGTTTCCCACCGTGGCCCGAAGACGTTAAAGACGTTAATGATGCTGTCAGGATCTTAGGAAGACCAGCTACACTGTGGCTAATTATTAACTCCGCAGTACAAACAGAACTTAAAATTAAATTACAATCAAGAAATTGGTTTAGGAAAGAACAATGAAACAAAACGTAGATTACGGATATGATGTACAGCGTATATATTTGGAAATGATGTTGGCAGATGCACAGACCTATGTGCGTTGCCAAAGCATCTTTGACCCCACGCTGTTTGATAGAAAGCTACAAAAGTCTGCAGAGTTTCTGCAACACTATGTAAGCGAACACAATGTATTACCCACTCCAGATATTATTAACGCAACAACTGGCAGTGACTTTAAAACAATCACGGACATGCGTGAAGAACACTTTGATTGGCTCTTGGGAGACTTTGAAACTTTTATTAGACACAAGGGTCTTGAACGTGCCATTCTTGAAAGTGCAGACTTGTTGGAGAAGGGTGAGTATGGTCCAGTAGAAGAAAAGATCAAACAGGCAGTACAAATTGGCTTACAAAAAGACATGGGCACTGATTACTTTTTGGATCCGCGGGCACGTTTGATGAGGATCAAAGATAAGAATGGACAAGTGAGTACAGGTTGGAAAAGCGTTGACGACAAACTGTTTGGCGGAATGAACAGAGGCGAGCTTAACATCTTTGCAGGCGGATCGGGAGCAGGTAAGAGTTTGTTCCTGGCCAATCTAGGCTGTAACTGGGCGTTAGCCGGACTCAATGTGATATATCTAACATTGGAACTGAGTGAAGAACTTGTTAGTATGCGTGTGGACAGTATGCTTACTGGAATCCCCACTAGAGAGATTTTTAAAAGCATTGACGATGTTGAAATGAAAGTGCGGGTGATTGGCAAGAAGAGTGGACACTTCCAAGTCAAATACATGCCCAGTGGTAAGACTGCAAACGATGTACGTGCTTACTTGAAAGAATATGAAATCAAAATGGGACACCGGGTAGATGTGCTGTTAGTGGACTACTTGGACTTGTTGATGCCAATCTCTAAGAAGATTAGTCCAGCAGACTTGTTTATCAAGGACAAGTATGTAAGTGAAGAACTGCGTAACCTAGCAGTGGAGAAGAACTGTGTGTTTGTCACAGCGGCACAGTTGAACCGAGGTGCAGTAGAAGAAGTAGAGTTTGATCACAGCCATATCAGCGGTGGGCTATCTAAGATCCAAACTGCGGACAATGTGTTTGGTATCTTTACATCAAGAGCCATGCGTGAGCGGGGACGTTATCAAATACAGTTAATGAAAACTCGTAGCAGTAGCGGTGTTGGTATGAAGATTGATTTAGAATTTGATTTGGATAGTTTGCGCATTAGAGACTTGGATGAAAGTGAAGACGTCAATGGAGCTGTCAGTAGACCAGGTAGCAGTATGTTGGATACGATTAGACAGCGACAAAGCACAGTGACACCAGCGGCATTGGAAGATGGTGCAAACGCTCCCAAGATCACTGCACAAGTTGAAAGCACTAAACTTAGACAGTTGCTCAACAACATGGGTTCTGATGATATATAAACTGCTAATTTTATAAATACAAGCATTAAGTTTACACAACATAAGGAAATGCATTAAAATGCTTGAATGTATCACACGCTTAGACGATCCACGCACTGAGATAATCCGAGATGATCCAGTACGTCCAAACATAGCCCTAACAGATAGAATCAACGAGCGGGCCAAGATTTATCTATGGTGTGAAGAAGATAAAATACGTAGTGCAGTCTGCGTGGCACTTTGCGATGCTATCCCCGATAGTGAAAACACATTATTGAGTACCCCAGTGGGCGAGCTTACTGTGGCAGTGGCCTATACCATTTGGAGTTATAGTGCGGGCGCGGCACAAAAGTTGATCTTTGCGCTACGTGACCAGTTGCCTGAAAGTGTTGTCAAGATGGTGACACTGAGCCCACAAACAGAAATGGCCCGCAAGTTCCATGAACGTAACGGCGCCAAATTGGTGCGTGAAAATGCGGATACTTGGAATTTTGAGTATGCCATTGTGAAGGATGTTGTTGAATTAACGCAACAACAGGCCCAACATTAATTCATTCTTTGATTGACCAGTTCCAATCTAGTTTCCAATTCACGCACACGGTTGGCCAATCTATTATAGTTACGCTGTAGCAGTTCTAACTGTGCGTATACTCTCTGTATATCAGGTGTAAGGTCTCGGGCGTTATTAACTGGGCCAGTTGATCCCACGGGACTGCTGGTGGCGCCGGCATCGTCAGGAGTTGAATATTGTGTGCTTATCGTTGGGTTCATATAGTAGTTATCCGTAGGTTGCTGGAGGGATAAAATAATATCAGCTTGGTTAGATCTCTATCTGCTATCACAATATCAGTGTCGTTTATTCTTGTATACTCAATGCCCAAATGCCCTAGATCCACTAGCCAACATTCTCTATTCAGCTCTCCAACTATGTAGCCCAAGGGTCCGAGAGTATTGTCAATGCCAAAGTCAATATGTACATGGGCCATGACAATATTTAACTAAGTATGTGACTAAAAGGAAAACGCATGTTTATTACACTAACCAATATTGCACCGGCACACAAGGAAAAGAAAGTTGTGCTGAACAGTGACATCATTGTGAGCATGTTCACTGCCACAGTGACCAGAGAAGCAGTTGAAGAAGAACCCGCTGTGGTTGAAGACGTTACATTTATCCATTGCCCACCACATGGCACATGGGAAGTGAAGGAAAGCATGAGCTATATCACTAGGCTACTAAACGGAGATGTGGCTTGATCTCTTGTGGCGGAGGAGTAGTGTACTCATCTTCCACACTGTGTAGTGTGCCACCCCACATGGTTCTATAAGTTTCTGCGCAGGCCAAT
>Ga0114966_10003650_pt1 | contig 13435 bp, 10 predicted proteins | sample M_130207_XF_Meta_FD_87029 | JGI IMG/M metagenome (GOLD analysis project Ga0114966, IMG submission 87029) | Freshwater microbial communities from Lake Montjoie, Canada to study carbon cycling - M_130207_XF_MetaG | ecosystem: Environmental > Aquatic > Freshwater > Lake | place: Lake Montjoie... | reverse complement strand
GTTTCGTGATATTTATGGCAATTTTGCAAATATTCCAGCGGAATGATATCTTCACCTTCCCTGGAACGCATGTGAATACGCTTATGGCAAATTTCGGGGTCCGTTTTGACGTATATAACATTATTAATGGTGAAATCCCTGGAAAACGCGTCAAACCATCTTATATAAATTTGATAATTCACGTCTTCAATATTACCCGTATCATAAAGCATCTTTGCAAACACATGTTTATCTGTATATAAACTTCGCTCGGTAAAGAATACAGTCGCATTTGGATTTTCTTCAATAGACGTTTTTAATAACACCAAACGAGTAATATATGCCATCATTTGAAAGGGGAATGAATATTTTTTTTGGTCTGCGTAAAATTTTTGCAACATGGTCACACCGTTAGCGTCTTTAATCGTCTCCCATTCAGTTACAGGTTCTTTTAAAAATATTACACGTGAATCATTGAGATAGTGCTTGCAAACATTTTCTAAAAGGGTGGATTTTCCAGACCCGATATTCCCCTCAATAGTAATAAGCTGGATTTTTCTCGCCATTTGGATGTTATATATTATTTAGTTGTCCTTAATTATTTTGAATTATAACATATTCAATTTTTATTTTATACGGGTGAATAAATAAAAATTGAACTGTATTAAATAGAATTATATATATTAACAATACCAACTTATTACTTATCCGCATTTAAAAAATGGATCTTCAACAATTAAAATTAAGCAAGTCAGAGTGGCAATCTATAGAGGTTCCTACTTCGGAGGAAGAAAAAGAAATTTTATTACTAATTATGCGCAGTCACGAGAATGTAAATATTAAATATAATAAAAATAAATCATTAATTTCCTATTTAAAAATTGACTATTCCGAGATAATGGAAGATTATTTATACAATAAATTCTTATCACCGGCTGTAGAAAATATACGTAAAATTGCGGGCAGTCAATCGGCACCATTAGCCATTTCTGTTATAGCAAATCCGGTGTTAAAAAAGGCCGATATTATTCGCATTGAGAAAAACGATGTTACAAAATTTAAATGGAGTGAAATTTACGAGCATTTATTGCTCACATGCATTGAAAATATTTTCAAACAAAAAAAGAACCGTGTAAATGGTATCGGTAAAAATGACTGGCGGCTGCACTATTTCACCTTGTATAAATTGATGCAAAATACGGTTTCTTGTATTAACCGCCATATTTTGACGATTGTTCGTAATATTTTAGATGCATTTGAGAGCGAGATCGTTTTATCCGAGATGATTGAAAATTCAGTAGAATATTTGGAGAAAAATTCCTTGCTTTTGAAGAACGCCGATATTACTCTTTATGAACACCAAAAACAATTATTTAGTTTGATGCAGAATAATCCCGGGCCAAAATTAGTTTTATATATTGCCCCCACGGGTACAGGAAAAACGATTTCGCCCATCGGACTGACGGAAACTCGCAAGGTAATCTTTGTTTGCGCGGCGAGACATGTGGGATTAGCGCTAGCAAAAGCCGCCATTTCTGTGCAAAAAAAGGTCGCGTTTGCATTTGGATGTGCAAGTTCCGGTGACATTCGCCTCCATTATTATGCCGCCAAAGAATACACAAAAAATAAACGCACGGGTGGAATCGGAAAAGTAGATAATAGTGTGGGGGATAAAGTGGAAATAATGATTTGTGATTTGAAGTCGTATCTAACGGCAATGTATTATATGATAGCTTTTAATCCGGTAGAAAATTTGATTGTTTATTGGGACGAGCCGACGATTTCTTTGGATTATGAAACGCACGATTTGCACGCGATTATAAAAAATAATTGGAAGGAGAATTTGATCCCCACGGTAATCTTATCATCAGCCACTTTACCTAAAGTGCATGAAATGATTGAAACAACGGCAGATTTTAAAGAAAAATTTTCGGGGGCGCAAATACATAGCATCGTCAGTCACGATTGCAAGAAAACAATTCCGTTAATAAATAAATATGGTTTTGTAGTATTGCCGCATAATTTGAGTGATTTACAGGAAGAAGTGTTGGCGATGGCGACACACTGTGAAAATAATCAAACGTTATTGCGATACTTTGATTTGAACGAGTCTATAAAATGTATCATGTGTCTGGAAAAAACCACAAATATTCCGGAAAATGCAAAAATCGCGCGGCACTTTACAACACTGGATGATATAAATTTGCATAAAATTAAAATGTACTATTTATTCGTATTAAAAAAAATAATTGCTGGCTCGTGGGACCAGGTATGCGCGAGTTTCCGTCATTTTAGACAGCGTCGTTTGATGCCAAATAATCATATTGATGCCAAGGGCAATAAAATTCGCAAAGTTTCTAGTATTGGACCTGGAGTAATTGCGCAAACCGCGGGAACACGAACCTCTATTGCGACAGAAATGTCGGGGAAACCGATTGTTAAAATGGCGAGTACTATCAATGAAACTCCTCCGACTACCATCTTCGGAGTTCAGTCACTCCCCGGCTGCGTGTCGCTTGAAAAACCGGCTGCGCCAAAAAAAACGGATGAAATATTGGAAGAATGTGCTATATATGTTACAACAAAAGACGCATATTCTTTAACTGATGGTCCGACAATATTCCTCGCCAACGATGTAGAAAAAATTGCCAAATTCTGTATTCAGCAGGCAAATATTCCCGCCAAGGTAATGGAAAATATTATGGAAAAGATTGAATTTAATAATGATGTCAATGAAAAAATTCGCATTTTTGAAAAAGATTTGGAAGATATTGAAGCGAAACTTACTGTAGCCGCAAATGATGTTCAAACAGATGGTAAATCAAAACAGAAGTCTGGTGAAAAAAAAATAAAGGCCGCAAAAACTGATTCTACTGATGCAAGCTCTATTGAACGATTAAATAGTCAGATGGAGTATTTACGCGCATTAATAAAGACGGCCGAACTAAATGAAACCTTTGTTCCGAATAAACATGCGCATCTTCAAAAATGGGCGGAGGACTTGGAATTAGCAAAGCCTTTTACATGCGATATTGATAATATTACCATTATTGATATCATGATGTTGGCTGATGTTCCTGATAGTTGGAAGGTCTTGTTATTGATGGGCATTGGCGTCTTTTGCAAGCACGAAAGTATTACTTATACGGAGATAATGAAAAAATTGGCGGAACAGCAAAAGTTGTATATGATAATTGCATCTAGTGATTATATTTATGGCACCAATTATCAATTTTGTCATGGGTACTTGAGTAAAGATTTAATTTTGACACAGGAAAAAATTATTCAAGCACTCGGCCGCATCGGTCGCAATAATATTCAACAGGATTATACCATCCGATTTCGCGATGATGCACACATTAAAAAATTGTTTTGTCACGAGGCGGATAAACCGGAGGTATTAAATATGAACCGATTATTTAATTCTAATTAACTAATAAAATATTTGGTGCGAGACGAACCCGTAGGCGACGGTGAGCGAATGAACTCCATAGGCGATAGCCGAATGAGTTTGGAGCGAAGATAGATTATAATATAAAACAACCTAAAATTTTTTTATTATAACCATATAATGGAATTAGCAACAGAACCTGACATATACATGCCGAGTATTGATAATTTAGGTAATTATATAGACAAAATACCATCATTTAACATTACCAAACAAGGAATTCGGTGTCCTTGCGGAAGTAGAAAAGATAAATCATACGATTCAACTAGTATATTTTCAGCACATATCAAAACAAAAACTCATCAGAAATGGTTGTGTAATTTGAATTTAAATAAAGCAAATTATTATATAGAAAATGAAAATTTAAAAACCACATTACAAAATCAAAAAATGGTTATAGCAAAATTAGACAAAGAATTACAAAATAAAATCATGACAATTGATTATTTAACACAACAACTTACAAATAATAATAATAATAGCAAAATGGTGAATAATTTGCTATCTTTTGATTAGTATTATTTTTTTATGGATGAAATATTTCAAGGGATACAGAATCCGGGTGGCGACAAATCGGACATCTTGTTACTAATGGGTTACTATTACAAACGCGACATATACAGAAATGCCCACATGGCGCAAATGCAATTTCGCGATTATTCGTTGTACAAATAATACAGAATTGGTCCGGCGGTTCTATAACAGAATTAATCTGTTCTACAATCGCTTGATTAACAATTGGACGAATGTAGAAGAAGCGGTGACTGTTATAAATAATATGTATAGGTGTATCGGTTATCGGTAATGCAGGAGCCTCTTCGGCCGAATAATTTGGAGATGAATTATATAACGGAACGAGTTCAAAATTTTCTATTCCCAAACCACGGATTACATCATCATGTAGAATATGATTTTTAATTTCATCAATAAATTCTGAAAGAGTCGTATTTTTACGAAATCTATATGTTCGCACGATTCCAGTGAATACAATTTTGAATTGAAATTCCAAATAGGATACCATTTTTATTAGTTTATAAGTTTATAAGTTTATTATTTTTTACTTTTTATTTGATTATATGTATTAAAGGTACTATAATTATTCTATATCTAGGCGGCTTCAATTTTTAAATAAATATAAAAATACTTTGGAGCGAGCCGAAGCCTTAAGCGTAGCAAAAGGCGCCGGTGAGCGACTGAACTCTGTAGGCGATAGCCGAAGGAGTTGCGTAGATGCTTAAAAGTAATATTATTATATTATATAAAAATGACGTTGGTAGTTGTAAGACATGGTGAATCTACATGGAACAAACAAAACCGCTTTACAGGGAATGCTGACCCAAATTTAAGTGAAGACGGCTATTTGGAGGCAGAACGTGTTGGCAAAATATTGAAAAACTATGATTTTGATGCAGTATTTTCAAGTACGTTATCAAGAGCATTTATAACAGCAGATAATATTATTCATACTCCAGAATCAAAGTGTAAAACTAAAATAATACAACAGACGGACGAATTAAATGAACGCAAATACGGCGAATTAACAGGAAAAAACAAACAACAATTAACTGCTGAATACGGTGAAGAACAAATTACAATATGGCGACGCTCATATAATGTTCCTCCCCCAGGCGGTGAAAACTTACATGATGTGCGCAACAGAGTAGGTCCGTATTTTGATGCGAACATTTTACCTTTATTGAAAGACAAAAAAAAAGTATTAGTAGTGGCACACGGAAACAGTTTGCGCGCATTGTTTGTTCATTTGGGCCTGAAAGACGAACGCTCCATAGAAACATTTGAAATTTCAACCGGGGTTCCGATTGTTATCAATATAGAAACAAAATTATTTAGATATGAAAATGCCTTCAAACTGATACCATATCAAATTATTGACAGTCGTGGCTATCCGACATTAGAAGTGAAATGTATGGATGTTGTTTATAATATATGTGTTGGAAAAGGTTCTAGTCCGAGCGGCGCATCGTGCGGTTCAAATGAAGTGTTGGAATTGCGAGACGGTGACCCGAAATTATTTCTAGGAAAATCAGTTTATATGGCCGTTTTGAATGCGTATAAATTAAACGATAAATTAATTTTGAATCATAATACGGCGACTAATTTGACCCATTGTGATAACCAATTGTTATCAATTGACCGGACAAAAAATAAATCCGATATTGGCGGAAATACGACGACGGCTATCAGCTTTTGCATGGCCGATGTTGCTGCAAGATTATCTGATATGGAAATATATGAATACATTGCGAAGCATTATCAATTTGGTTCTCCGAATTTAAAATATATGCCCACCCCATTCGTCAATATTATTAATGGTGGAAAACATAGCGTAACGGGTGAATTAAAGATTCAAGAATTTATGATTTTTACGAAACATGAAATACCCACATTTAAAAAGATTCAAATTATTTGTGAGGTATATCAGCATCTTCAAAAATTACTGGTAAATAATTATGGGTTATCTGCGAAAAGTATTGGCGACGAAGGTGGATTTTGTCCTCCGATTTACACGGCGCAGGAGGCCCTAAGTATTATTGAAGCCGCGATTAAAACGGCCAATTATATAGTGAATGAAGATGTGTTTATTGCGTTAGATTGTGCCGCCAGCGAATTTTATAATGAAGAAACGAAAAGATATGAAGTAGAACGCGGGCTTTCATTAACCAGCGACCAATTGATTGAATACTATGGGAAATTAATAAAGGACCATCCTGCGTTACGTAGTATTGAAGACGGCTTTCATGAATCGGATTATTCTGGATGGCAAAAATTTACTGCATTGTACGGCGATAAAATAATGATTGTGGGGGACGATTTATTCACCACAAATCCGGCGCTAATTAAAAAAGGGTTGGAAGAAAAATGGGCGAATTCTTTATTGCTAAAAGTGAATCAGATTGGAACCATTACAGAGGCGGTGGAAGGTGCGAAAATGATGTTGGATGCTGGTAAAAATGTAATCGTGTCGCATCGTTCTGGTGAAACAAATCATGCTTTTATTGTAGATCTAGCGATTGGTATTGGCGCAAAGTATTTGAAAATAGGGAGTCCATGTCGGGGGGAACGCGTGGCAAAATTCAATCGCCTATTGGAAATAGAGGCGTCTATTGAATAAACTTTATTTTTTAATCTGAATTATTTTATTCTTAGCATTGTCTATGTGTTTTTCTAAAATAATATTTTTTATAATCATTTTTCGGTTAAAAAATGTTAATGATTGTTGCCTTCCAAGGGTGTCCATACTATGGACGCCCTTTTCAGATATACATAGACAATATTGAGTCAAATGTTACCATTATACCTAATATGCAATTATTTTACTATCTCGCAAAAATAATTCGCGATAAAATGGTGCGCGAATTATTTGATATTTATTTGTAGCATTTTAATTTACTTCAAACAGGTCTAAAATAATAATTATTATACAGTACATTTTTATTTAATGCTTTTGTTGTAACAAAAGCAACTTTTTATAATATAGATTAGTTGTATTTTTTTGCTCTCCCGTCTTCGTGAGCAAAAAACACAATCGTTGCTTTCCCGTCCGGGAAAGCAACTTTTTATAATCTATATTGTTTTTTGCTTTAATAATTAAAACGCAATGTTTCATTTAATTATTAAATATACTTTCACCTTTGGAGCGATCCGAAGCCGAAGGTGCCGGTGAGCGACTGAACTCCATAGGCGATAGCTGAAGGAGTTCATATTTTTCTTTAATTTTTTCATTTATAATGCGCACTGATCTAAATTATATGATTATTCAATTATATAAATTTGAAGTTTGATTCAGAAGCAAACCTTAATATTTTTGCTCACCCAGACGGGTGAGCAAAACTTTATAAAAATGCAATTGTTTTTCATATTTTGTTTTTATTATTTAAGTGATATAAATAAACTTTTTCCCTCATACCTAAATAATCAGTGAATTGTTCTTTTGATAATTCGGATTCATATAATTTACAATTCCCGGTGGCTATTTTTTCTACCCATTTTTTATCAATGTCGGATGATGAATTCTGTTGAATTAACGTATTATAAATCTTAATTGTTTTCCATCCTTCTAAAATCTTCTCAAAAATAAAAAGAACTTCATATGCAGTTGCCTTACGCTTATCTGTTTTTTTCTTCTCGCGACGTTCTTGTTTTTTAATATTATGTTCTTCTTTATTGATATTGTTGTTCATAATATATAGATTATATTATTTCTTTGTATTTATTTATTAGTTTAATATAATAATTATATTTTTCAGGGGTGACCTCACAATCATAAAGTACATTTTTGTTATTTTTTATATTTCTTTTTATATTTTTTATAATATCAATTGTAATAGTATTTGGTATATTTTTTTTAATTCTTTCTTCATGTAAATAATCTAATATTTGCATTGGTTTCCAGTTTTCAATATATTTCAAAATAACAAATATTATTTCATCTGGTTGAATTTTTCGTTTTGAAATATTTATATCTTCTTTTTTTGATGTATGACGTTCTTGTTTTTCTTCATTTCTACAAACAATAATGCCAGTCTTAATTCTTGTTAATGTATGTCTTGGTAATTCCAATAATTTTTGTATTTCTATATTTTTATATCCTTCCTGAATCATTTGTCTAACTTTTATAATAATATCATCAGAAACACCATTTTTTGCATCACGAATAGAATCAGACATTTTCTTTTTATGTTCTTCTGAAAATTTTTTCCCAAAATTATGATTATTTTCACCCATCATATTTTCAGATTTTTGTTTATACACTTCTTTCATTAAAATTTGTTCGCATACTTTTTTTTTTAATTCTTTTAATTGTATCATTTTTTGATAGCCATCTTTTCCGTTTTCATTGTGATTCAATTCACTAAAATTTTCTATTTTATGTTTTTCTTCATTGCAAATACGATACATCTGTTCTTTTACAATTATATCATCTGTTTGCAAAAAGGTTTCAAATGCTAAAATTTGATTTAATTTTACAATTGTAAATGGTTTTATCAATTGAATAAATTTTAAACAATCTGACTTTTTAAAAATTTCATATTTATATTGATACACTGCTCCAATTCCAACATATTTTTGTATTTCATATAAAATTAGTGGATGATTTTTTTGCGCAATAGATATACAAACATCTGTCAGTTTTTTATCTATAAAAATGCATCCTTCGGCATCAAATAATCCGGAAATATATTCAATATTTAATCTTAATAAATTATTGATATCTATTTCGCAGGTTTTATTACAATTTACACATATAGAATATAATTCTTCCTTTTCTTCTACTTTATTTGATAGATTCGTTAATTTGTTGAAATTATATAAACATTCAAATTGTTGTTGTTTTATAATAAAAGAATTATATAAATATTGCAATAATACTTGGTATTCGTTACTTCTGATAGTTAAATTGTATTGATTTCTAATATTATATTTATGATAATAATCATTATTGTTATCCATTATATTTATAATTTTATTATTTCTATTTACAGATGATGTTATACTTCCTCCAAAATGATACCGGATTATTTGTAATATATTTGTTCTACATTGAGTTAATACAAAACCAGATTGATAACCATCAATAATTTTTCTTATAAAAATACACCCATCTCCGTCTATAAATCCAGCAATGTATGATGGATGCGGTGGTGATTTCTTATATTTGTTTAATTTTTCTTGATTATCTTGCTCAAAACTCAATGATGCGCCGTTCATTGTATATAGTAGCATATACTCTTTTCTTTTTAAGTTGTTTTTATTGGATATATATATTTTTCTAAATCATATACCATTTTATTTAATTGGTTCAATTTTTCTATTATTTATGCATTTCATATTATATTTTTTATAATATGAATATCATTGAGTTCTAATTATAGTAATGTTAATTATGTTACACTTTAATTAGAATATGCCAACCCGCCCCAGGTTAAGCATTCTTACTAGCTTTCACTAATAAGCTGGACTATTCCTTAAGTCATCATTGAAAGTTGCTAACTTTCTCAGACCCATTCCATTATAGTCTCTGAACCTTCTTCTTATGCTTGCATTGTCGCACTTAGAAGCTTGGCTGCAGATTGTCCAATCCTTTTCGTTATCACTGTGCCCTAGGTCATTACCCCGGGTATTTGCTGTATTTTCACACAACAAAGTAGTAGAAAAGGCTCTCAGGATGTTCCTGCAATTTAGAAATGTTGCCTCCATCCGACTAAATAGTCAGAAAGAGACTAGCTGGTTATATGATGCGAATTGTATAAATTCACATATTTGCTTTACACTGTTTATCCACACTAATAAGCAAATATCTAGTATGGCAGCCAACTGTTTGGGACAGGCGAGTATATTTGTCGATATACAATCTGTTCGAATCCCACTCATAATACGAAGTACGTTATAATTTGTTGCATAAACACGGACCTTGGCAGTTTTGGTTCCCTCAACGGTGGCGTTGGAGAGCACAAGCTGTAAGGTGGCGTTATCAATTCTGGAAAAATTGCACGTGCCGCTTGGTTGATGTTCTTCGGGCCTCAACGCAAAAGAATACACGTTGATTCCCTCGTCGGGGCAACGGGTGTGCGATTGGTAAGGTTGAACCCAAGAGAAGTAGGACCCTTCGCGCTCCGAGAAGCGGTCTTGGCCGTTAAGCTGGAGCTTGGCAACAACAACAGGGTTCTGTCCCCAGCAGTGCATGTCCAAAGAGGTCTCAGAGAGCACGAAAGTTCCGGCATCAGAAACAGTGGAGCCACCGTTGAAGTTGGAGGGACCAACAAGGCCACTCAAAGGAACTCCAGAGGCAGCCGCTTGCTGCTGGAGCTGCAAGTAATAGGCGTTGTAAGGGTTGGAGGAGTCAGTAATCGTGGGACTGGCAAGAGGGTTCTGCCCGCCGAATTGAGGACCAGAATAAGGGTTGGAAGGACCGTCCCAGTAACTGGTGAGGTATGACTCGGGTTGCTGCTCACTGAGGGCACCGGCATCGTTGAAGACACCTTGGCCGTTGATGTAAGCGTACTGGCCTGCAAGCTCCTGAGGACCACCGAAGGCATGGATGGCGTTGGGAAGAGCATCAATGGCATCGGTATAGTTGAAGGGCTGGGCGCCGAGGACCTTGAAGAGAACGGAGTCGCACAAGAGGGATGAGCAGTAATCAACGTTCTGATCGGGCTGGACAACCCAAATCAACTCCTTCACAGGGTGGTTAAAGTTGAGCTTGATCTTATTGGAGGAAGAACCAACAGACTCATCACCAGTGAATTGAAGCTGGGTAATCAAATACTCGTGGGGGTTCTGGGCGAAACGTCTGCGCTCATCAGTGTCCAAAAACACGTAATCAACGTACAACGAGGCAGCAACAAGAGACTGGTTATACGCGATAACGGCAGTCACAGGAGTTCCAGTCCCAGTGGAATAAGCCTGGGAACTACTCACGTTGGAGTTGTTGTTGCAGTTCAAACTGGTAACAGCCCACAAGCACTCATCAATGGGACGAATATCAAGATTAATCTTGACCTCGTGGTATTGAAGGGCAATCAAAGGAAGGGCAAGACCGGGGTTGGTGCAAAACCAGAATTGAAGGGGAACGTAGAGGGTGGTCTCAGGAAGAGCATTTCGGGGAGCGCACACTTGACGGGGAGCGATGGAGTCGCAAGGGCCATCAACATCAGCGAAAGAGGGGTCAGTGATAAAAGTAAGCTGAGTGGTGTTACCAATCATCTTAAAATATCCACGCTGTTGTTCGGTAGTCATGGTGAGCTGATTCCAGATGTGCATCCAATCACCGTATTGACGGTCAATGCGCTGGCCTCCGATCTCAACCTCAACCTGGGCGATAAGCTGTTCTCCGGGGTAGTCCAACCATCTGGCATAAACACTGGAAGTTCCACTGGCAAGAGTGGCAGTGTTTCCCATAAGCTGGTTAATCTCGGGAAGAGTAACCTGAAGGTAGGTTCTGTAGGCAAGATCGCCGTTTCGGCTGATAATGCATGTAACACGGCGACCGAAATCGGCCTGTCCGTTGAAAGTCTGTTCAATAGACTCAATTGCAAAGTTAGTGTAACGTCTGTAGGTCACCTTCCAAAAGGTGATTTGAGGATTGCCAGTAAGATAAACATCTTGAGCTCCATAGGCCACGAGTTGCATAAGTCCGCCTCCCATTTTTTTATACTATTCCTAAAGAAAATAATTTTTTGGAATTGAATTTAATTCATTTAATTATAATTAAAATTAACAATAAAAATATTGTAATTTTAATAAAAATAACATAAGTTGTTAGCTTAACAGTTTGGTCATATCTAAATTATCTTTCATAAATGAAATTAAGTAGGAATCTTGGAAAATTTCTTTTTTCCCTTCGTGGTTTTTTGTGAAAATATAAGATTCGTTTCTCTTTTTAACAGACCAACCATCATTTAAGGCATTAAATAAAAATAACATTTTTTGAAATTTAATATTGTCTATTTTACCGTTTTCGTTTTGTATATGTATTGTCTCCATTTACTAAAATACCAGAAAAGTATATCTTCTTTTTTCGCTATTCCCGATTCCCTTATTCCCTATTCCATTTTTCCCTATTCCCTTTATACATCAATATTTTTATATTCTAAAGTTAATTGTAGAGAGAGAAAATATATATTATTTCTGCAAATTACAAATTAAAAAATTTAGACTACATTAAAATATACTTTCCCTAGATGCCATCGTTTAAACCGAAATCTGTTAAAAAAATCAAGATAAATAAGAAAAACTCAACAACTTTAGACGGTAAGCATCGCGAATTTATGAATGATTTTAATAAAGATGAATTGGATAAAATCCCTAAATTAAAAGAAGAACGTTCTTCTCTCAAAAAGAGACTTCAAAAAATAGAAAATGGAGAATCAATAGAAAATAGTCCAACGATTGAGCAAATAATGGAAATGAAAGACCGGCTCATAGATGTTACAAGTGAAATCAAAAATTTAAAAGGGAGAAAGGTAGAATATTTTTTAGATAATTCTAAATATATTTTTGATTATTTTGAAAATAAAAAGAATATTTCACTAAAAACGGAGACATCTACAAATAAAAACAAGTTACTTGACTCTTTTTTTAAAATTAATTCAAATGAGTCAAATGCAAAAATCATGGAAACAAATAATAGCAGTATTTTTCAAAAGTATTTGAGTAATATTGATGAGTCGTTTCTAGATATATCTGCCTTTGTCAGAAATACTGATATATGTCAATCTTGTTACAAGGGTGAATTAATTCCGATGGATGATGAAGGCGTTCTAATATGCAATATTTGTTCTAGAAATGTACAATATTTAATTGAAAATGAAAAACCGTCTTACAAAGAGCCACCAAAAGAGGTGTGCTTTTATGCATATAAAAAAATAAATCATTTCAAGGAAATTTTGGCTCAATTTCAAGGCAAAGAAACCACGCAAATACCGGCAGAAGTAATTGAAAATTTGAAGCATCAGATTAAAAAAGAAAGAATAGATGTTCTAAAAATAACCTATTATGAAACAAAGGGATTATTGAAAAAATTAGGCTATAACAAATATTACGAACACATTAATTTTATTAAAGATAAATTAGGGCTAAAACCGCCGATGATAAGTCAAGAACTGGAAGAAACGTTGTGCAATTTTTTTATGGAGATTCAGTATCCGTATGCGAAACATTGCCCTGATTATCGCGTAAATTTTTTACATTATTATTATGTTTTGTACAAACTTTTTGAACTTCTGGGCGAAATGCATTATTTGCAGGAAATTCCCATGTTGAAAGATAGAGAGAAATTGATTGAACAGGACACAATATGGAAAAAAATTTGCGAAGAATTGGATTGGGAATTTATAGCGACTATATAATTATGTTATCACTGTATAACTCCATTTTCATTTAACCGTCTTTGTATATTTTCGGTGACTGTATTATGTCACAGAAAATACTTATTTATAGTCCGCCTGGGAATCCTACCATATTCGCACCAATACCGAAACCGGC
>Ga0114966_10003645_pt1 | contig 13446 bp, 10 predicted proteins | sample M_130207_XF_Meta_FD_87029 | JGI IMG/M metagenome (GOLD analysis project Ga0114966, IMG submission 87029) | Freshwater microbial communities from Lake Montjoie, Canada to study carbon cycling - M_130207_XF_MetaG | ecosystem: Environmental > Aquatic > Freshwater > Lake | place: Lake Montjoie... | reverse complement strand
AGCCGTTACCTCGAGCCCAACAAGCGCATCAATCGCCTCACCGCGCTCGAGATCACGGCTGACCTTGGCTTCGCGGAACTGACCTCCGCCACCGCCAAATCGCGCTACAAGGACATCGGCGGCCGCGACCAGACCGACCTGCTGATCACGCTCGAATACAGCTACGAAGCGTTCCCGACCTTCTCCGCCTTCTCGCGTGACCTGGCCAGCGAGGAGACCTTTAACCAGGAGTTGCGGCTGGTCTCGAAATCCGACGGTCCGCTGAACTGGATCGGCGGCCTGTTCTACAACAAGCTGCACGGCGACCGCATCAGCATCGAATTCACGCCGCAATACGACGAGTACCTTGCCGCCTTCTCGGGTCGTACGGGCCGTCCGGACGATATCGAGTACATTTCTCCGGCATCCGAAGACCTCACCGAGAAGGCCGTGTATGGCGAGATCAGCTACGACTTCACGGAGAAGTGGCAGGTCACGGCAGGCGCCCGCCTGTACAAGTACGATTACGCCGCCGAGAGCGGTGCCGCCTTCCCGATGCTCTACACGGCCTTGGGCTTGGCGGGACCTGACGACATCAACGTCGATCTGAATCCAAGCGGGCAAAAGGATAGCGGTGCGCTTTACAAGCTCAATACGCGCTACCAGTTCACCGACGACCTGATGGGCTACCTGACGTTCAGCCAGGGCTATCGCATCGGCAGCAGCAACGGGTTCGATCTGTGCGAGATCGGGTCGACTACCCAGACGGTTTGCGCGGGCGCCGGCGAGTTCGAGTACTTTCCGGACAAGACCAACAACTACGAACTCGGTCTCCGCAGCCGGTGGCTGAACAACACGCTGACGCTGAACGGTTCCGTGTTCTTCATCGACTGGGTCGATCCGCAGCTGTCGAGCGCGACACTCGTAGGATCCTCGGCGATCACGAAGAACGGCAAAGGCGCGGAGTCCAAGGGCATCGAAGTGTCCGCCAACGCGAAGCTGACGGACCGGCTCACCATGAGCGGCAGCTATGCCTACACGAAGGCCGAGTTGTCGGCGGATGCCCCGTCGCTGCTGCTCGGCAGCGGACCTCCCGGCTTCTTCACTGGCACGTTCACGAACGGCCGGGCTGGCGATCGCCTCCCGGGCTCGCCGGAAAGTCAGGCGACGTTCCAGGCCAATTACCTGATGCCGCTCGGCTCGGACTGGACGCTGGACTTCGACTACGGCCTCGCCATGGTCGGCAACATCATCACGAAGGTCGGCCTGCGCGAGAGCGGCGAGACGCTGCCCGGATACACCATCCATCATGCCGCGGCCACGCTGCACAGCGGATCATGGAGCCTCAGCCTGTACTCCAGGAACCTCCTCAACAAGTACGCGGTGACGGGGGTGCGCTCCAACCGGAACTTCATCCAGACGGTTACGGACGAGAACGGCGATCCGGTCCGGGTGCGCAGCTACATGGAAGACGTGTTGCGCCCACGCGAGATCGGGCTGCGTTTCACATACGACTTCAAGCTCTGATGCAGGTGCCTTCGGCTATCATCCGGGGGGAATGAACGAATCCGCAGAACATGACGAGTTGGTGACGTGGCTGCGGGAGGCGGAGCGGGCCCTCAATCGCCGCGAGTACCGCCTTGCACACGAGCTCTGCCTGAAGATGTTGACGCGTCGGCCGGATTCGGCCGACGCGTTTTTTCTGCTCGCGATGCTAGCGGCCGCCCACGACAACTTTCCGAAGGCGGTGGAGCTGGTCGAGCGGGCGTTGCACCTCGATCCCGCCAATGCCGAATACCACGCACAGCTCGGGCGCTGCCTGATCGCACTGCAGCGGCCTCGCGAAGCCTTTGAGGCGGCGGCCAGGGCGCTCTCGTTGCATCCTGCTGGTGCGCTCACGCTCGATACCATCGGTGTGGTCATGACGCGAGCGGGCGCCCACGCGGAGGCGCTCGATCCGTTCCGCCGTGCGGTGGCAGCCGACGCTACGAAGGCGCCCTATTTCTACAATCTCGGTGCGTCGCTGCAGTTCACCGGCGATTTCACTGCGGCCGCCGACGCCTATCGCCAGGCACTGGCCATTGATCCCGCCTGTTTCAGGGCGTGGTCCTCACTTGCGCAGGTGCGTCGCGTCCCGTTTTCTGAAGCGGAAGTCGCGCCGCTGGATGCGCTGCTCAATGAACGTTCGCTTGACCCGGACTCGGAACTCCATCTCTGCCACGCACTCGCCAAGCAATTCGAAGACCTTGGCGAGTACTCCAGATCGTTTGCGTATCTCGAGCGGGGCAAGCGACGCAAACGGCAGGCCATCCACTACTCGTTTGCAGCGGATCGCGCGCTGTTCGCCGCCGCCAAGCGGCAGGTGGCATCGATCATGAAAGGTGCTCCCCGAGGCTGCGAGTCGGCGGAGCCGATTTTCATCGTCGGCATGCCGCGAACCGGGACGACGCTGGTCGAGCGCATCCTGTCCAGTCATCCCGCCGTCTTCGCGGCGGGCGAACTGACGAACTTTGCGCTTGCGCTGAAGCGCGAGGCACGCACGTCTTCCCTACTCGTCCTCGACCCGGAGACGCTGGCGGCAGCAGAGGCCGTCAATCTCGGTCGAGTGGGCGCAGAGTACGTGGCGAGCACGCGGCCCCGAACCGGACACACCCCGCACTTCATCGACAAGATGCCGCTCAATTTTTTCTACGCAGGACTGATCCATCGCGCACTGCCCAATGCAAAGATCATCTGCCTGCGCCGCACTCCGCTCGACACGGCCTTGAGCAACTATCGCCAGCTGTTCGCGACCAGCTTCTCGTACTACAACTATGCTTACGACCTGCTGGATGCGGGGCGCTACTACATCGAGTTCGACGTGCTGGCGAACCACTGGCTGCAAGCGATTCCGGACAACTACTGCGAAGTCCACTACGAGTCCATCGTCGCCGACACCGAGTCCGAAGCGCGGCGGCTCGTGGCATTCTGCGGCCTCGACTGGGACCCCGCCTGTCTTGCCTTCGAGCAGAATGCGGCACCGGTCGCCACGGCGAGTTCCGTGCAAGTGCGGCAGCCCATCTATCGCACCGCAGTGGAGCGCTGGCGCAAGTATGAAAGCGAGATCGCGCCGCTCAAGGCGTTGCTGGCCGATGCCGGGCTGGTTGCGCCCTGATCTGCAGAGCGCCGGTCCGAGCGCAGCAAGGGCTTCGCGGGACTTGCGGGTTCTGTTGCACCGCGCTCTCTGGAATCAGCAGTGTCCCCGGTTTCGCAGGCGTATTAAGATCGCACGCCTAACGATGAGGCCGAGCGCCTTGCCTGCACCTCTTCGCACGAGAAAGAAAATGACAATGCGGATCACCAGAACCGGTTCCATGGCGCTCGCGCTCGCCGTTGCCAGTACCTTGGCGCACACGGCACTGGCCGCAGACGCCGGAGGCGATGTCGCCGCGCGGTGCGCAGCGCTTGCAAGCCAAGCGTTGCCGAACACGCGCATCACGCTGGCACAGGCCATCCAGCAGCCCGGCTTCACCGTCCCTGGCACCGAGGCCAATCCTGTCGTCGTGCAAGCGGCCTTCTGCCGTGTGGCCGGTACCGTTGAGCCTGCCATCAACTTCGAGGTATGGATGCCGCTTGCGAACTGGAATGGCCGCTTTCAGGGCGTGGGCCTGGGTGCACTGCTCGGCGCGATTCAATACCAGCCGATGGCTGCGTCGGTGGCGAAAGGTTATGCGGTCGCCTCCACCGATACCGGGCACAAGAGCGGCGGTGGTGATGCCACCTGGGTGATCGGCGCGGACGGCAAGTTGAACACGGGCCTCGTCAACGACTGGGCCCATCGCGGCATCCACGAGATGACGGTGAAGTCGAAGGCGATCGTCAGCGCGTTTTATGGCAATCCGGCGCGGTACAGCTATTTCACCGGTTGCTCGAGCGGCGGTCATCAGGCGCTCACCGAAGCACAGCGCTACCCCGAGGACTACAACGGCATTCTCGCAGGCGCCCCGGCGAACTACTGGACACACCTGCAGGCAGGCCAGATTGCGTTCGGGCTGCACACACGCGTCGATCCGGCGACGGATCTCGAGAAACCCATCGACAAGATTGCGCTGATCCACGACGCCGCACTCAAGGCCTGCGATGCGAACGATGGCGTGAAGGACGGCGTCATCGAGAATCCGCTGAAGTGCGAGTTCAAACCGGCATCGTTGTTGTGCAAAGGCGCGGATTCAGCGTCCTGCCTGACCGCACCCCAAGTGAAGGCCGTCGAGAAGATCTACGCCGATGCAAAAGGCTCGGATGGCAAGAGCGTCTTCCCCGGATTTGCGCCTGGCAGCGAACCCGGGTGGCAGCGCATGGCCTCGATCCAGGTGCCGTGGGCAGCGAACTTCTATCGCTATTTCGTCTTCCAGAATCCGGCGTGGAACTACGCAACGCTGGACCTCGTGAAGGACGTGGCGCTCGCAGACAAGACAGTCGGCGCCATCCTGAATTCCGTCAACGCGGACCTGACGCCGTTCGCGAAGCGCGGCGGCAAGTTGATCCAGTATCACGGCTGGGCAGACTGGGGCATCTCGCCGTACAACAGCATCAATTACTACGAGAGCGTCGTTGGGCATACTGCAGGTGGCCACCCGGAGAGCGTCGCGTTGCCCGAGGCGCAGAAGTTCCACCGCCTGTTCATGGTTCCCGGCATGGAACACTGCCGCGGCGGCCCCGGCCCCGATTCGTTTGACGGGTTGAGTTCGCTCGAGGGCTGGGTCGAGAAGGGCATCGCGCCCGAGCAGATCGTGGCGTCGAAGATCGTGGGCGGCAAGACCACGCGGACACGGCCGCTGTGCGCGTATCCCAAAGTCGCGAAGTACAAGGGACCCGGCAGCACGGATGAAGCCACCAGCTTCGAGTGCGCGTTGCCGTAACGGCAGCCGCATGGCTGGTCGCGCGCAAGCAAAGGTTGGTCGAATGCTATAGGTACTAGCCGGGCTGGCGGGTCCCGCCCGGTGCGTCCAGTGTGCAAATGATGAGTGTCATCGATTCCACGATTGATCGCGACTTTCAGGCTGTCAGCGCTGAGACGCTGCGCAGCATGTGCGCCGCGCTGGCTGAAGGCGTGGTGCTGCACGCGCGGGATGGCAGCCTCGTGGAGGCCAACGTTGCTGCCGAGGCCATTCTCGGGTTGACTCGCGACCAGATGCTGGGCAGGACTTCGATGGATCCGGCCTGGCGCGCGACCCACGAAGACGGAACGCCGTATCCGGGAAACGATCATCCGGCGATGGTGACGCTGCGCACGGGTCGCCCACTGCGAGAAAAAGTCATGGGCGTTCATGACGGACGTGGCGAAGTCCGCTGGCTGAGTGTCAATTCCCAACCGATCTTTTCCACGGGAGTGAGCGGACCCGTTGCGGTTGTGGCCACGTTCATCGATATCACGCGACAAAGACAGCTCACCGACGAACTGCGTGTCGCCAAAGCGGACTTGCAGACCATCCTCGACAACGTTCCCGCGCGGATCACCTCGTGGCATATGGACGGCTGGACCAACCGGTTCGCAAACCGTGCCGCCGAGGTGCATTTCGGGCTGCCCCCTGGGGGAGGGGCTGGCAAGCACGCCAGAGAGATTCTAGGTGAATCGGCCTTTACCAAGTTGACGCCCTTCCTCGAAGCGGCGCTCAACGGTGAACGGCAGTCTTATGAGCAGGTCGAGTCCCAGCCCGATGGCACCATCCGCTATACGCAGGTCAAGTACGCTCCCCTGAAGCAGCAAGGCAAGGTTGTCGGCCTGTACGCGCTTGCCACAGACATTACTGACCTGCGCGCGTCGTACCAGAAGATCCGCGACCTGGCACAGCGGCTCGAGTCGATCCGTGAACAGGAACGTCGCTCCATCGCGCAGGCGCTGCACGAAGGCATCGCCCAGGAGTTGTTCGCCATGCGGCTCGGGCTTGAGCATGTGAAGTCGATGGCGTTGCGCAACGAGGTGGATGTTGAGCTCTGTGAAAGGCTCGCCGCTGCGGCGGTCCGCTCAATGGAGGAGATCCGCCGGATTGCCAACGACCTTCGCCCTACGGCGCTCGCCCATCTGTCTGTCTTTGTCGCATTGAGCGAACTTGCTGACCGTTTCGGAGCGGATTCCGGACTCACCATCCATGTGAGGGAAATCGGCCGGTTTCCGATGCTCGATGAAGGAACCCGGCTCGTGCTCTTCCGCGCTGCGCAGGAACTGCTGACCAACGTCGCAAAGCATGCGCGGGCGACGAAGGTCGACGTGGACCTCAAGGCGGAGTCGGGTCACCTCGTCCTTGAAGTTACGGATGACGGAATTGGCCTCGCCAAAGCCGATCTGTCAAAAGCGGGCTCCATTGGCCTGCTCGGCCTCCGCGAGAAATTCGAGGCGCTCGGCGGCACGCTCAAGACTCTTCGCCCACCCGGGGGCGGCACGAGTGTCTCGGTCCAGATGCCCGTCGTCGCCTAGCACCATTCCAAGGACGGTTGCCCGCCCGAAGGCACTGAAGTTCCATCGGCTCGTCATGCCGTGTCTATCCGAAGGTCGTGAAGTGCAAAGCCGCGGGCAGCACGGACGACACGGCGAGCTGCGAGTGCAGGAGCGAAGAGCAGCGGTGCAGGCGACCTCAGCCCGCCGCGATGTCGACCAGCAGCTGTGCCAGCGCAGCCGGTGCCGAGATGAATGGCGAGTGGCTGGTGTCGAGCGCATGCACGCGCGTACGGTTGCCGGGAGTTGCGGCATCCGCCTCGTCGATGAAACGCTGTTGCAGCGCCGGCAGGATGGCGCGGTCCTGCAGGGCCTTGATGTAGTGGCGGGGCACTGATCCCCATCGATCCGCAGTGGTGGCAATCGGCGTTGCAAACGGAACGACCGGGACATCCGGGATCATCAGGTTCTGCGCAGCGTCGAATTCCGCGTCACTGACATCGGCGTAGAACGCCTGCTTCGCCGCGGCCCGGTAAGCCGGATCGGGGCTGCGATGATCCATGCGCAGGGCGGCTGTCACTGCGGGGTCCGAGCGCAGCAGCGGCGCAACCTGTTCACCTTCATTCTCCGGTGCATGAATGTAGTCCGTTGCGGGCACGCCCGCGCGGGGCAGGAAAGCCGTCAGGTACACCAGGCGACTGATCTTCTCGGGAGCCCGCTGCGCCGTGGCCGTGATGGCGACACCGCCCATGCTGTGGCCGACGAGAATGACCTTGTCATGCCCGCCGGCGCGTACGGCGTCGATCGTTGCAATAATGCTGTCCGAGTAGTCATCGAGCTTCGTACCCGCCACCGGCGAGACTTCGGTCGAGAACACGGCCGGATCGAGCGGCCGCACACCGTACGAGACGGGGAAGCGCGCGTTGAGTCCGTGTGCGGGCAGGTCACGGGCGACCGCCGTGAACCCGTGACCAGCGAGGAGTGGAATCACCCGTTCATAGCACCAAGCGCCATGCCAGGCCCCGTGGACGAGAACGAACGCTGTCTTGTTCATCGCCCAAGCTTACACTGCCTTGCATCCTGGACGCATTCCCCTGTGCCGGTTCCGTCCTTAGCGCTGCGCTCTTTGCGATCGCCCTCTCTCCAGTAAATGGTACGGGGATCTGCGACACCGGGCCGCGATACGAACAAGACGTCCCAGCAGCCCGAATCTGCATTCTGTGACGGCAATGGCTCGCGAAGGTTCCCCCTCGTGAAGTGGCCGATGCCGTCGGTCCGGGCGGACCCAAGCCCCTCGATCGGGTAGGTATGTCCGGTACAGAGCCGAGCACGACGCCTGGCGTGGGTTATACGATACGGGACCAGTGGGCTGCGCCAATCCCGCTCTTGCAGGGCGACCGCGGGAGCCCGTTAAGTCTGGCTTAAGGCGACAAGACCTAGGGTGGCTTCCAAGGTGGGGCGCACCGCCTGCACTCATCCCGAGCGAGGTCATCATGCACATCCTGACCCTGAAGCCCATCACCAGCCCCGACCTGCCGATACCGGGTGCTGATCCGTGGTTCTCCAACCCGGACGATCCCGCCATCACGGTCATGACCGATTTCCGCGAACGCCATTCCGTGGTCGTGGGTGAGCGCTTGCCGATCGACGAGGCACTAGCGCACATGAAGCACGCGGGCGTCCGCTGCGCATTCGTCACCAGCGAGGCGCGTCGGGTCGTGGGTCTCATTACCGCGTACGACATCATGAGCGAGAAGCCCCTGAGCCACATCCAGTCCGTCGCCGGACAGCGCAAGGATGTAGAGGTGCGGGACATCATGACGAGACTGACCGACTGGCGGGCACTGGACGTGAGGGATCTCGAACGCGCGACTGTGGCGTCGGTCCACCGCTTGTTCGAGTCATCGCGGCTGACCCACATCCCGGTCACGGAGTCGAATGCAGGCGAGCCCCTGCGACTCAGGGGACTGTTGTCCGGCGCAAATGTCAGGCGACTGCTTGCCAGATAGCCGGGCAGGCGCGCTGCCCGGAACAGGTATAGGGAAGTTCACCTGCGGAGTGGGTGGTTCTGCTGCTGGTTGGAGACCCGCGAAAGGAGTATCTCTTCTGCGAGGCGCCTTCTTGAAGCAAGACGGGTTCCGTCGAGCCGTAGCGCCCGCCCGGTCGCTACCGAGTGTCAGATTGACGGAGGACTTGCCATGAACAGGCGCGGAACGTGGATTGCGATGCTCGCTGCGACGACGGTGCTTGCCGTCTCCGGCTGCAGTCCGGAGCCGACCAATGCACAACGGCCCATCGCGATGAACTGGCAGAGCGTGGTTGAGATTCAGCAAGCAGCGGCTGCGTCGTCGAAGCACGAAGCGGCAGCCATCGAGGTCACCCGCAACCAGTACCACATCGTGGTGTCGATCACCGGACCCGACGGAGATACGGCTGCAGTCGCGGACATGGAGGCTGAGTCGGCGATGATTGTCGGTGCAGTGGAAAAGAAGCTGGCTGGAATGCGAGAGCTGGATGCGATCCAGGGAATCAGCGTGGCCTTTGTCCACCAGCATGCCGGGAGCGCGAGACACACCGACGATGTCTTCGAGTTCCGCAAGGGGCCGAGCGGCTCTTTCCAGCTGCACACGACCTGAGCCTTGGCAGGCTCGCCGCAATTTGAAGACATTCCGGCGCCGAACAGGGGTAGTCCGGCTCGCCCCGCGCCAATCGTCGTGCGAATGCCGCCCTGCAAGGGCGCAGCAGCGCTACCCTTCTGCACTGCCGGTGTGCGCTGCGGCAAAGGCACAAAATCCCGAACGAACTGAGCCAATGCCTCTGTTAGCATACGAGCAGCCCTTCCTTATCGACTCCCCATCCATCAACCCAATGTCAGTCTTCGACTCCCTTGCTGCCTGGCTCGAATCCACGCACGTGGCCCAGGTGGTGGGCACGTCGATGTGGGTCGTCGCTTCCTTGAGCGCCGTCCACGTGGTCGGCTATGCGCTCGTGATGGGCGGCGCGCTCGTTGGCAATCTCCGGCTGCTCGGCATGATCGTACCGTCGGTGCCGGTGATGGATGTCGTTCGACCGGCGAGCCGTGGCATCGCATGGGGTCTCGTCATCAGCATCGTCACGGGCGTGTTGCTGGTGTCGTGGAAAGCCGTCGCTGCGATCGGCAATGACATTTTCCGGATCAAGATGCTGTTGTTGCTGTTGGCTGCGCTGTTGCACTTCGCGTGGCAAGCCCGCGTGGCGCGCAACTCAGGTGTCGACGGGGCGGCGCTCAAGATCGCCGGGGCAGTCGGCCTCCTGTTGTGGCTTGGCCTGGCAGTCGCCGCTGCCGCCTACATCCTCTTCGAATAGAGCATGACACTCCTCGAACTCTGCGAATGGCTGTACGAGACGGGACCCGCGGTGCTGGTTCGCGAGTCGCCCTATGGCTTCCAGATCCTGGTCGGGGTTCATCTGCTCGGCATCGTCCTGTCGGTGGGCGCTCTCATGTGGCTCGACCTGCGGCTGATGGGCCTCTCCATGACGCGCGCCCGGGTATCCGAAATGAACCGCAGCCTTGCGCCGTGGTTCCTGACCGGCTTTGCGTTGATGTTCGCAAGCGGCTTGCTGCTGTTTGCGGGCTTTGCCACGGCGGCGTACGGCAACCTGTTCTTTCGCATCAAGATCGCCGTCATCGTGTTTGCGGGCCTGAACGCCCTCTACTTCCATTTCACGACGGGGCGCACGCGGCCGGAATGGGACGCCTCGCCCCAGCCACCGGCGGCCGTCCGTTTCGCGGGCCTGTCGTCACTGGTGATGTGGACGATCGTGATCCTGGCGGGTCGGATGATGTCGTATACGATGTTCTAGGTGCCTGGCCAATCTTGACGCGGTCCTGACCGACTTTCGGCCATTGCGGGCCACCCGTAAGTTGGTCGAGAATCGGCATTGTGGTCCCTTTCCCTTACGCCCCCTTACGCCTTGAGGCAAAACCCATGAAGAAGATTCTGATTGGTGCCCTGCTGTCCACGGTCTTCGCGCTACCCGCCCTGGCCGACCTGCAGCCCGGTGCCGCCGCCCCCGATTTCACTGCTCCGTCGTCCTTCAACGGCAAGACCCAGAAGTTCTCGCTGAACGACGCACTGAAGAAGGGCCCGGTGGTGGTCTATTTCTACCCGGGCGCCTACACGAACGGCTGCAACCTGCAGGCCCACACGTTCGCCGTCAACTACGACAAGTTTGCAGCTGCCGGCGCCACGGTTGTCGGCGTGTCGCTCGACAAGATCGATCGTCTGAACGAGTTCTCTGCCGATCCGGAATTCTGCGCCGGCAAGTTCGCTACCGTGTCCGATGCCGACGGCAAGATCGCCAAGGCGTACGACCTCGAAGTGGCTGTTCGTGAAGGCGCCAAGGACACGCAGGGCCGCGCCATCGACCACGGATTCGCGGAGCGCTCCACCTTCATCGTCACGCCCGACCACAAGGTGGTGGTGACCATCGCCAACGTGGCTCCCATTGCGAACGTCGAGGCTGCCCTCCAGGCAGTCCAGGGCCTCGCCAAGAAGTAATCGCTGACTTGAGCCGGCCGGCGCAGCGCGGGTCGGCAAGGCAAGCAGGGCGGAATCCTCTCAAGGGGTTCCGCCTTTTTCTTTGGCAGGGTGTTTGCCCCTCACGATGATCGTGATCACCGCCCAGCGGGCAAAGACCACGCACGTCATCGCCATCAGCAACGCATTCAGCAGGTCGCGCAGCTCGCGCGCCGAAAAAGAGCGCGATCAATGCCAAGGCGAACGCGAGGACCAGTCGTGTGGTGCCTGCAACGAGGCGCTTGGGTCAGCGGCAGGCCGCCCCGATGACGTCTGACATATGTCAAGAAAGCTTACATTGTCTTGACTATTCATTACGTTTCCGGAAAAGTCTCTACTTGGCAACAGTGATCAGTGGCAGCGAGATCGCAGCGTGCGAACCCCCTGAGCTGCCATTCGAGCCTCTCAGCCTGCCCTGACCGGCAGGCTCTTCAGAAATCAACTGATTGACCAGTGACAAGGAGTCCAACCGGCACCGCGAAGTGCCGGTGGCATGGTTGCGGTTTGCACTCGCGCAGGTCGGTTCCTGCAACGGCAGTAAACGGTTTGGTCGGAGATGAGCATGACGACTCGCGCAAGAGGTCCTTCGGCGTTTCCTTCCGACACGAACCGTGGCTGCACCTGTCACCGCAGCCCCGCTACGCAGGGGGGCGACCATGGTTGAGCAAAAAGCCACGGCGACCCTGTCACCGCTCGCGTTACCGCAACGGCAGGCGCGCACCGAAGCCTGGTGGCTGGCCGCTTTCTTTCTGGGTTACTTCCTGTTGTGGACGTTGTTGCCGCAGATCGCGGGCTCTGAAGTGCCCGGCGATAACTTCGAGCAGCTGCGGTGGGCCACGGAACCGGCCTGGGGCTATGACAAGCATCCGCCGTGGCCGACGATCGTGCTATGGCTCCTCGAACACGTCCTGCCGACAGGCGTACCGCTGACGTACTTCCTTGGCACTGTCCAGACAGCGCTCGTGGCGCTGGGCGCGGCACTGGTCGCGCGCGAAACCTTGCCTTCGACCGCGAAGTGGCTCGCGCCCTTGCTGATCACGTGCATTTCCTACTACACGTTTCGCATGCACTTCTACAACCACAACACTGCGTTGATGGTGGCCTACGCAGGTTCCTTGTACTGTTGCTGGCGAGTCAGGTCGACATGGCAGCTCCGCTGGTGGAGCGCACTAGGCATCTGCTGGGGACTCGGCATGCTGTCCAAGTACCAGATGGCAGTGCCCATCGCGTGCAATCTCGCCTTCTTCTGGACGGTGCGCGAAGGTCGCCTCAAGTCCATCTTGAGAGGTGTGGTTGTGGCCGGACTGGTCGCATCCGTGATCCTGATCCCGCATGCGCTCTGGCTGTTCAATAACCACTTTCCAAGCTTCCAGTATGCGGCGACGCGCCTGGCCGCGGATCTCAGCATGCTGGGGCGGCTTGATGACATCTTCCGCTTCGTCACTCACCAGATGCTGCGTCTCGCCCCGATTCTGGTGTTTCTGGGATTGCTCAAGTGGGGCAGTCGCACGGATCGGCCAACCGGCCCGGAGGTCGATCACCCCACGATTGATCCGGAAGTGCGGCGCTTCTTCGCCATTCATTTCTGGGGCCCCTTCGTCGCGATGGTGATGCTCTGCGCCCTAGTCGGAATCGACTTGCAGTCGCATTGGGGCACGGCCTTCCTGTGGGTGTTGCCCTTGTATCTGTTAGCCACCCCTTTCGGAGCGCGCCTGACTGAGTTGCCCCTGCCGCTTGTCTTGCGGTCGGCGGCCATCGTGCAGGTGTTGTCTGCGTTGAGCTTTGTGTCCGGGAGGTTCGGGGGGGGCTTCGGCGGCTAGGGCGACTGGTCCGGCGTCAGCCATTGGAACGAGCGGTTTCTTGCAATACAGTAGCCGCCCTGCCACTGACTCGAGGGATCGTGACTGCCGCTTGAGGCAGGGAGCCGTTCGCAGGTTACGGACCGGAACCGGGCTTCGTGCAAGGCAGTGAACGCGCTTCATGACAACACCACATCACGGGACGTCCGGCCGGTCGCCCCAGACCCGGCGTGCGACGGCCAGCGGCTGGGTTGGCTCGGTCCTCGAGTACTACGACTTCTTCATCTACGCCACTGCGGCGTCGCTGATCTTTCCACAGCTGTTTTTCCCCTCGGGCAATCCGCAGGTGGCCATCGTGGCGTCGCTGGCCACCTACGGCGTGGGCTATGTTGCGCGGCCCGTTGGCGCCTTCTTTCTCGGGCACTGGGGCGATACGCACGGCCGCAAGAATGTATTGCTCGTGTGTCTCTTCATCATGGGTGCATCGACGCTGGCAGTGGGCTTGCTGCCGACCTATTCACAAGTCGGTGTTCTAGCCCCGATCCTGCTGGTCACGCTGCGCCTCATCCAGGGCTTTGCCGTTGCGGGCGAGTTGTCCGGTGCCAGTTCGATGATCCTCGAGCACGCGCCCCCGGGGCATCGCGGCTACTACGCGAGCTTTACGCTGCAGGGCGTGCAGGCCGGACAGATCCTGGCT